>Ga0209489_103249_pt1 | contig 31955 bp, 14 predicted proteins | sample SiratrowhiteBW_FD_187527 | JGI IMG/M metagenome (GOLD analysis project Ga0209489, IMG submission 187527) | Root nodule microbial communities of legume samples collected from California, USA - Siratro white BW (SPAdes) (version 2) | ecosystem: Host-associated > Plants > Roots > Nodule | place...
GTTTTTTTTTTTTTTTTTCGCATGACATGAAATATTATTTAACATTAGCATGGGAGATTTTTAGGAGCAAAATATATTATAGAATCTATTTCAATTGTCATATATAGAACGAAATATTAAGAATACATATAATAAAAAATATTTAAACGATTTAGAGCCATGAGAATAAAAGTATTAATAAAATTTTGATAAACCTATCCAATTAAAAGAGAGCAGGCGTGATATTTTAGATTGTGTTGGGAATGTCATGCCTTCAATTATTATTATTAAAAATGAAAATAGTCGTGCATAAAAAAGAATCTGAAATTTGTAGGGAAAAAGACATTTTTTTCTTTGTAATTTATGGAATGTATATAAATTAAAAAACTTTTTTTCTTTAAATTTTTTTCAAGTTGTTCCGTCAAATGTTGTTCTATTTAATAACATTTATTTATTTATTCATATAACATTGCTAAATATAAGGAAATATTGAAAATAAATTATATAACTACAAATTAACTAATGTCCAGTTTATATAAGCTTTATTTATATATATATATATATACACACACGTGTGTGTGTTTATGTATTGAATGAACGAAATAGTTTTACTAAAAACTATTCCTATAATATTTATTTATACTTTTTATCTATTCCTTTTGTGTGATATTTATTTCAAATTTAAATCATGGAAAAAGATTACACATAGTGTAAGCATTAGGAGCATGAGAGTGGAGTATACTTTTAGAAAAACATGCAAGATAAGCAAGGCATGGTGTTTGGATTTCGATGGAATTGAAATTTTAATTTTGACCAAAATTAAATTTATAAATATAGTTATAGTTAAAATTAATCTTAAAATGATAAAATTTATGTTTGAGAGTTTCTTTTTTCTAAACAAGTTCGTAAATCTTAGTATAAAACACAAAATTTATCTAAAATTACTTTAGTTTAAAATCAAATATACGTACATAATTGATTTTTAAACTGAAACAGAGTGTATATAAATCGAATTTAGTGGTAACTGATAATTTAATACAATTATAACTATAAATAATTCAAGATAGGTATGAAGTAGATATGTTAAAAACGGTAAGGTTTATGGATAACAGCTCCGTATTATAATTTCATTTACAAGTTTTTAGTGAGAAGGATGTACGAAGTATTAAATTAAATATAATCTGTTAATTGGTTTTTTTTTTTGGTCAAGATCTATTGACTTTTATTTTCTGCATCTATTGACATACTTGGACACTAATTTTTCACGTATAATTTTACTTATAGGTTTTAAACACATTCTATTATCATTTTCTATTAGACCCGAGGGAAAGATGAATTAATTAATATAATAACTCTCGGAAAGTTTGGTAACACCGTAATCATGATATCGACGTGTATATCAACTTAGAATAACATATCAAATTTATTATATAAAAATTACTTCAGCAATACAAATTTCGTTAGAACATGATTAATTTAAAGAAAAAAATTATTTTCTATTCTATTTTCACTTGAATGAGACACTATTTTCTTTAGTGTCAAATTCTCTCTTTGAGTGAGAAAATATTAAAGAAAATTATCTACTCTATTTGTCCTATTTTCTCTTTAATAAAAATATTAAATTTTTTTATCTAATGACAAATGTATGATCTAATAAAAAGCACATATACATATCACTTCTCTAACTCTAGACATCTCAATTAAACAATAAAATTGACAAAAGATATCATTCTCTTAAGTCACAAATTTTTTATTGAATGATAAAATTTTCAGTTAAATGAAAATTCTTCTGAAAAAAATATTGTTCCATGACAAAAATAAGTCGAATCACAATCGATAAAAAGAGAATTAATTCCTGTAAAATTAAAAAAGACAATTTTTTTTTGAAAAATAACAAACTTTATAAACAAATAAATCCTAATAATTCTTACCGTCTAATATAATATTCAAATATTAATTAAGCTATAGTAAAATTCCACTTAATTATTATTTACTATTGTATTTTATCTTATCACATCCGAACATAAACATAAAAAAGTTGAACTAATTATTTAATGTAAAAAAGACCAACTATATCCCTATTTTTTTTTTCATAATTGTGCTCTTTATGTATAGTTTTTTTTCCTTCTACTTTCTATACTGCCATTTTTTTTAATTTTAACTTCTCATTTCATTTTCTTTCACAAAACAACATAAAAACCTTCACCCTTCTATTTATTCTCTTCCATTCTTCCTTCCTTTCTTTCTTTTATCATATTTCTTAAAAACTAAACAAAAGTGTATGTTTTCTCTTTGTTTTTCTGCACAGAAAACAGATTATTCTGTGTTATTACATATATAATTTTAGTTTTAACGTCTCCTAATCCAGAATTAAAATTACACCACAGAATGTATTTATATGATTAGGTATAAATAGTTTGGTAAAAAGCATGCGAAAATACGAAGGGAGGAATCGTTAAAAGCAAGAGGGGAACATGAGAAGGTGGAAGAGAATCTAATACGTTTTCTTTATTCCAAGAGAGAAGAGAATGTGAAAGAAAATTAAAAAATAAAAATAAATACACACTAATAAACAAAGAGCCATGATTGTGCCATTTGTTGAGCTTGAAAAGCTTTGTTGCTTTTTGGCAATTGATTCTGAAAATGCAAAAGAAAAGTGATAAATGCAAAAGAAATGGAAGTTTAAAAATGAACAAGTATTTATGCCCAATGCCCCCTCATATTTTGAAGGACAACTTAACATTTTATGCATTAATAGAATACATAGCAACAGAGTTCAGCCAAGAAAGCGATACAACAACTCACATAATTATTTTTATTTTTAGGAAAAGATGTTCACTCATTCAAGATTGTGTTCTCTGTCTTCTATAGGACCTGTAACTTTCTTCAAATTATCTCTAATATCTAATCATTTTAATCTTTTTAGTTTCTAAGTTTTTGAGTTCTAAAACTATGTATCCAAATTTTTAATTCATTTCACATTGTTTGATCTACTATTTTTTAATTCATCTTATTGGTTGAAAATCTTTAATTTTTTAAATGGAATACAAATTCAAAAGGGAGATATAATTAAGTGTTATAAAATAAGATACTAATTTGGATAATAAATGAAAATTATGAGTCATTGTTATTGGACTAAACTTGGATACAATTTGAAGGTGCTTTTGGTATCGTTATACTTAGATAGAAATTTAAACAACACTAAAAACACTTAACAAAACATATAGTTTTGTCCATTTTTATATCGATGGCATGTTATTTTTTAAAAAAAGTATGTTCCTAACAAATAAGTTGGATTGAGTGATTGAAAAGTCTCAAAGGGATTGCGTAATTAACATAAATACCAAACAATGTGGGTAAGTACCTTGTATGAGAGAAACTATTTAGTTTAGGAAAAGAAGTTAAAAGAGAGAAAGTGAAATGTATTTTCATATCATGAAAAGATATTAAATGACAGAAAAAGTTAAATTGTTTTATTTAATTATATAAAAAGTAAAAAATTAGTACATAAATGACATAAACATTTTTTTTTATAAAAATATGTAAAAATAATGATATTTTACTCCTTTATTGTTTAAAGCAATTCTCTCTCTCTTTCTTTTTCTGATTTTGAACAGATTGCAAACAAATGTGAGTCTCACCTCTTTTTTTCTTTTTTAATTATTCCTGCTTCCTTGCAGAGGATTCAAACAGCAGAAAAACTATAAATATTACCACTTTCCATGTTGTGTTGTTTCTTCCTCGTTCACTCATTCTAAACAAACCCTAAATGCAAAAACCAGCTTGAATATCATCTATTTCATTAACTGTCAGTTATGGAAAAAAAGATCATTTATTTATTTACTTTTATGTAAAAAGTAGGACCAAACTCGACCATGAAAATTTGCATACTGATACGTTGTCTGTGAAATTATATAAATAAAGTGATGCATGTGTGATATTTGGAAGTTGGACAGAAGAAGGGGTTGTTTTAGATTTGTAGAAAACTAAATGAAAGCATATTATAGTGACAGACATGCATGGGAGTAGAAAAATGATGCATAAAGTTACATGGTAGTAGTAGCGTGCGTGAAATACTTAGTTACTAATATGATCTTAAGAACAAAAAACCTTATCAGTTGTTGTGCTAATCTAATCAGAACATTACAGGCCACATGTTTGATATCCCCTTCATTTTGTTCAACTTTCGTTTTCATGTCAACATCATTCCACCATCCAACAACTTTATTCTTTCCAATTAACAAATTCGAAAACTTACTATTCTTCCTTCCTTCCTTTGCACCAATCTCCACTCATTATGTTATGTCAGTCCCAGTAGAATACAACTCTAACTGTAACTAACTGCTGTAACTGTAGCTCATTGTACTTCCACCTGCCATATAATTTACCATTTTTTACCATAACAAAATATTGTATTGTTCATATACTTTTTCTGTCATCCAAAATAGATCATAGTATTGGAGAAATAGTCAATCACAATCCACATCTTTAATTTGGAGTTAATGTGGGAATTCAAGCTGGATTATGCTTTTCATGTTTCACATTAAATTCAGGTTCACCGTGTTTCAACGTTGATTTAAGATGGACTTGGTCAATGATAACGTTTATCGATATGCACGTACAAATGCTTTTAGATTACTGTTCTTTAGACAGGAAGTCTTTTCTCATAACTTTCGTCACAGTGATTTAATATTTTCTTTTCTGAAAATTTTTTATTATAAGGATTGGTTATGGTTAAAAATAACGTTTTTGATGATTTTTAAATTTTTGAGTAGATTTATAATTTATTTACATTTACTAAAATTAAAATTAGAAGGTATTTGTATGCAGAGAACGTTGATTCGTCTGACAGGTCTTATCAATCAGTCTCAGCTTGACGTGGTTCCTTCTTTTTTTTTATTCATCTACTTTCACCTTATCTCAACAACATCATCATATACGTTTATTTATAGAGTTATTCTCAACGGCTCTTATTTAATCCATTCTTTCAATTCTTTTATTCGTTACACCTTTTTTGGTAAAACAAAAAAAGGGAATAAGTACACATAAAATAATAGATTCTGAATAGTTATTTTGAAGTGAAGTCCGTCTGCAACTTTTTATAATACTGTTGGTGCCGTATGAAGCTTAAAGTATAGTAGGAAGGTGTGAAGGAACCTTTTCCAGTGACCAAAAATGCACGTTTTGATTCTGTTGAAACGATACCAGTTTGCTCCTGCATGCACTGGCTGAGGGTAGAGTGAGAGAGACGTAGAGAATGGGAGTTGCAGTTATCGTTGAAGATCTTTAAATTGCAAGTCAAATGGTAAAAACCCCGAATATAAAAACAAAGCCTAAGGAGGATGGTGACGGTAATACAGCCAAAAATTGCCTCTACTTTTGTTTGTTTGCGTGGATGAAGAAGACTTTTCTTTCAGAGTACCACGCGTTTACGACAACCAGAACCGAACTTATGCAACGAATAACAACTTTAACCCATTACAATAATACTTGCAATACCTTTTAAGTTGGAACTTCTCACTTCTCATCTAAAAGCAGATTAAAAGTAAATACAATATACAATGTCAGTTGCTCCTCCGGGAGGGTTTGGCAACAATCCACTCTCAGACAAAGACCTTATGATAGGAGTGGAGTTTCATAACTTTGACAATCAAATCCTAAATTCAAGCTTAGCGTGGATCGTTGAATAATCAAATTCTTTGAATCTTAAACCAAACCATGTATGTAACCAAAACACTCCAAGGAATGCAATATAAATATTATATATATAGAGATAGAGAGAGAATTGGGCATGTGTTTGAGAAAAAAACTCATTTGTATGTGAAAGAGCCGTATATAAGACCTCTATGTCCGCAGACACCAAATGGTTCTTTATAAGAAAAAAAATAAACATGATTTAGGTGGCTACTTATCGTCGACAACATAAGCTGTATTTACTTAAATTCCAAGGATCCTTTGGAGACTCCCTTTAATCATAACATCCCTCCGTGGGGTCCAAGTGGGGTCCAAGTGGGGAGGGGATAAATGAATGGGCCTTTTCACACTGTACATAACAAATCCAACTTAAAATGAGTATGGGTCAAGCAAGAGTATTGCTCCCATCAAAATCTTCAGCCACCAGGCTCTTGCGTTTGCACCAACACAAGTACCCAGGAATTGGCCCATCATTTCCAATAACCCAGACATGCTCCGCAACATCACCCAATGTCATCCTTTGTTCAGGGTCTGCATAACACAGATCAGTTGGGAACCATAAAATGATCCTCCCAAAAATAAAAATTAGGATGATGATAAAATCACGTCAGCAAATTGACATGGAAAATAATGCCACGTACCTTTGCACAGTAATCCTTCTATTAAGTTCTTTAACTGGGGGTTAATGTCATCTGGCAGAACTAAAGGATCATTGACTATCTGGACAGGGAAGAAAACAATGAGCTCAAATTTCTGTGATAGGTTAAAAACCCGTGACATGAATTCTACGTAGTAATATCAGAGTTTAAGTTAATATAATGTCATACTTTGTCATATGTATCTTGAAGTGTGTCTCCGAGAAATGGGTATTCACCCAATATCATACAGTACAAAGTAACTCCTACGGCCCACGTGTCAGAAGCTTTACCCCGATAAGTAAGACCTAAATAGTATCAAAAAACTACTGCAGTGAGAACATGTACTTTTCATATAGTCCACGGAGAAGTGTCTTGCAGGCTTGAAAGCAAACCTCTAACCTAAACAACATTCTGGTGCAGTAAAAACAGGAGTGCCAGGTGATCGACGAAGTTCATCATTGCCATCCTGCAAAATGAAATCAAGGTATTGATTCCATATTAGTTGAGGTTATATATACACATGTAATGTCACCAATATATTACAGGAATGTGCTAGGAGATGTCAAACACATTAATTAGAAAACAAAATTTTTGTCCCTGATTAATAATAATTTTCAACTTCCTAGGTCCTGCCCCATCCTCAGACTAGATAAATTCTTATAGGTATCCCCAATAAAGAAAACTAAGTATAAAAAAAAAAAACTGCTATGGACCTATTTCCCTGATAATTGCAAAAGTTGAGTCCGAATCCTATGGATTTGCAGAGACGTGTGCCATCCGCACAATGAAGTAAAAAAAATCAACAAAATGAGGCTTCTGCCTCTTAAATTATGTAATTGACATATTAATGACTTTCAGCTTTCAACCAATCAAATTTCGAACTCACTCTTAAAACAATGTCTCTTCAAGTATCAAATTTCGAATACACAAGAAAATAATATCAGAAGCCTGGAGTAAATAATCAGCTTTCACATTTTTTCAAGAATTTTTGAGTTCAGTTACATCACCTCAAAAGCCTGGCTGACACTGAAATCCCCAATCTTTACTGTGCCATGACGAGTAATCAGCAGATTATCAGGTTTTATATCCCCATGCACTATATTCTGCATTAGAACAAATATTAAATGACCATAGTAACATAGTCAAACTATGTTGAAGCATGTAACATCAATGAGCCTGAGCATGTCCAATAAATGATATATTAGTTATAAAGTTTTCAAGCACGCTTATCTAATATATGCATTTCCAGTGATATGCAAAAATATACTTCAACCAACTATAGACAAAAATAAATATTTACAGCTTCAATGAGCCTGAGCATGTCCAATAAATGATACATTAGTTATAAAGTTTTAAAGCACGCATATCTAATGTATGCACTTCCAGTGATATGCAAAAAAATACTTCAGCCAACTATAGACAAAAATAAATATTTACAGCTTCAGGTTGACAGACAAAACTGACTTTAAGTGTAAGAAGGATTGCGTAAACTAAAATACAAATTGCCCGATCAAAAAATAGCAGCAGTAGTCTATTTGTAATTCAATTCATAAATGTTTTTTCCACAGAAAAAATCATAGAAATTGAAAGACAAACTAAAATAACTATAAAAACTACAGACATATGATTGAAGGTCAAAGTGTACGTTTGTGATAGAGGGGGGCACTTAGTCATCATTAACTATAATAAGATTTGGTTGAGAGATAGTACATGAGCATGGAGATATGTTAATCCTGAGACTATATCACGCAAGTATTTCCTAGCAGTCTCTTCACCTAATGCACAAGCACGACCTGTACCCTCACACACCCATTTGGTTTCCACATATTCAAGTACTGTAAAAGTAGAAAACAGCAGTTAAACAAAGTAGTTAATGGAGATTCTTATTAAAACTTCAGGTTCAAATACATAAGAACAATTTACAAGAACAGTCTTCTCTAAATTAAAAAAACCAAGACACTAGTATTGAGTACCCATGTAGAAGTCATCTGACTCTGGGTCATCAATTACTTCAATGAGATTGACTATATTAGGATGTTCCACCATTTTCATAATCAGTACCTGAAAATAACGCATGTGTCTATTAAAATACTGCAGAAACAGTAAAGAACATCCCAAAAATTGAGTTAAAAACATTATTATAAATCATAAAATGAACAAAACAGGAAGCAAAATAAAAAGGTGAACTTTCAGCAAAAGATTAAAAATATTGAAGTTTATCGGAAAAAACAATTTGCACACGACTAGAAAGAGTGCTTGAGAAGTAAAAATAAGCAGGGAACTCTCAACTCCTGTGCTAGGTTTTGCGGTTGAATTAGGTAAAGATTCAAATTTTAAGAACATACAAGAGCCTGTCCTAAATCCGATATTTTGTCATTTACCATATTATCCACATACCAAGCCCAATAATAGTAGGCGTGAGATCGAGTATTAGGAAAAATTTAAGTCTCCCATTAACTAGAAATAGTGCCTAAATAGAATACATAAATGGGGAACACCCCTCACCTTATGAGCTAGCTTTTGGGGTTGTGTTAGGCCCTAAGCTAAATTCATATGAACACAACATTTGTACCAGAAAAAAAAAAGTCTCCGTTTTCCAAAACTGACTTATATACATGCCATGGTATAAAAAAATCACAGACCACAATATATTCCATAAGAACAGAAAATCTCTAGGAGCAGCAAATCTAGAAGTAGTTTCCATATACTGTTGGTGAAGTTAAAAAGCCATATGAAGCAGTTGGTGGCTAGCCACGAGCTGCCAGGTAATAACCAATGTGTTATCAAGTTCAATGAATATTTACACTTGGACAACATTTCTACCACAAATTATGATTGAAGATATTAAAAAGAAAAGGCCAATATTCCGACCATGAAATGAGGACTCCCTAACCTATATTGTTCACAGAAAGATACTAATAGGATATATATATACCTCCCTTAGAACATCAGTCATGGCAGTCTCAGAGGGTGCAACTCGAAGCTTTTGTAAATGAGACTTGTGAAAGGACTGCAGTTCAAAAAAGATAACCTCGGTAAATGACTATTTTGCCCTTGACACGATAATGACATTTCATGCATGCATGTTGCCATGAGGAAGTGAGCTTTTTATTAGAGTTCTTGTGTTCTTTTCAGTCTCTTAAAGTAATAAAGTCTGCAATTTCTCAGTCACACTAGCTAGCCCAACAATCTACCAGCGTCACACTTCCCTACTATCAGGAGCAGTGACTACTGCCCTGCTAAAAGCCTGCTATTATAAAATAGTCTGCATGCTCACTCCAAAAAGTATCCATACCTTAATTGCATAATGCTTTCCGTCAGAGCAACCTCGATAAAGAGCCTGCAATTTGTAGAAGGGAACGGACTTAGGACAGTGGATCCAATGAGAATAGAGTAAGCATAACTTCTCAAAAACTAAGCTTACCACTTTGCCATAGCTTCCAGAACCAATTTTGTACTCTCGGACATATTCATTTATCATCTTGTTACCATTTTCATCCTGAAGGAATGAAGACATTAAAGTAAAGACCATGATAAAAAAATTTAGATATTCATCACAGTACAGACGTTTTGCCTGAATACGGTTCAGACCTATCAGGTAAGGATAGACACACTAAAAACACACAAAATTCAAGGCCAAGATTACCATTTAGAATGTAAAGTAATCTCTCTAAATTATGGTTACAACTTGCAAGTGCAGAGGAAAGTAGAACAAAGCAACAACTAGTCAGAAAAGAAGTTACACCAAACATTTCAAAGTCAAGTCTTAATTCAATGTCATATCACCAAAAGTGGTAAAATAGTATCTACATCTAAACCCAACTTCCCTTTATCATGTAGGGGTCATTAAATATTAACGGCAATTCTTTTCTAATCATATTAAATAAATTTCACAAATATTCAGGCAAAAAGTTTGGATACCATAACGTGATCAAAACACACCGACTTCAATATTCACTAATGATCCCAATATCACTCACATGTCAAAACTAGTCAACCTAGTCTTGACGTTTAACTATAAACTGAAAGCAACTCAATAGAAAAAAGCTAAAAAAACTATCTCCAAATATACCTCTGAGCGAACAAGTTGAAAAGTCTCCTTGACAGGAAATGGCCTACAAACCATGCCATTCTCAGCTCTAAAGTTCAGAATATCCTCGGAACGGTTCCGTACAGCTTGCACCTCATTATCATCTCCACTGGTGGCGTTACTAGTGGCGTTACTAGTAACATCACCACTAAACGAGTCATCACCTTCAGTTTCTCCCTCATATAACAGACCATGGGAGAGAAAATTGTTGACGCTACGTTTAGCCCGACGCCGTCTAGGTTTTTTCACAAATCCGAAGCAACCACAGCAGCCCATCATTTTGGAAAATGAAAAACTCTTATAATCTCCCATCACAGCAGTAACTCACCTCAAACGGCCAAAGCCAATATCCTAATAACTAACTTGTCTCTGCCGACCCTGCAAATTGCTTTCACAATAGGAATCTCATCAAATGGTTAACTCAACAGAGCTTCAAGGATTAAGCATAATCACAAAACAAGATTGCACTTACCCCTTAAGGGTAAGATTATTACCTGATATGAGATGAAGAGAAGGGCCTCAAGCCCTGTTTAACATTACTATTCTAAAGGATGCCATTCAGCTAGGTGGAGAAAACGGCTACAGAAATTAAAGCCACAACGATTCACACCCAACATTGCGATAGCTCCAGTTTATAGTAACGGTTGCAGGCTCAGCCCACAACTCACCACCAACAATTCGTTGACCTTTTACACAAACAGGAACAGGAAAAATTTTAAAAAAGAAAATTTTGATAAAAAAATAAAAACTTCATATTAATAAAATAACATTGGGAAAATAAAAATAAGAAAACAGAAGCTTTGGACGCCATCAAAGAGAAACGTCAACGGCAGAGTCTATTATATAATTATAATTATAATGAATATAAAAGTTCAATAATTTACCCCTTTCTCTTTTCCTCCAGGGGGAAATGACGCAATGGAAGAACCCTATCCCTGCGGCTCCGTAAGCCTAAAATTCAGCACGAATCGATGGCCCTTAGAGTAAGACTAGGAACCCCAAATCCAGAATTGAATCGAGAGAGTTGCAATTAGCAAAGAAGGAAACCGGAGGAAACGAAAACCCTATTGCAATTGCAGTTGTGAATGGGGAGGAGAAAAGTTGGAATGGGAAATCGGAATGCGGAAAAACCCTAGGCGGAGGAAATCGATCGGTCGGGAAGAAAGAGAGTGAAGAAAAAATGAATAAATACAGGGCATTGTGAAAAGTGCGAAGCTAAAGAGAGGGGCAATATAGCAATTAAAATTTTTGTTCAATTTTTAGGAGGAATCTAACAACGGTAACAGCTTGGCCACATTCGGCATCACTCATTTTTTCAGACTATAAATACAATTTATAACTGTTTCTTGCATGCCATTTCTCATTATTAGACAAGCCATAAACGCATTTTTATACTTTAATAGTTCATCACAATTACAATTAAAATTAATTTCTTCAACTGTTAAATTTTAACAATAACTTATAGCCGTTTATTCCAGTTTCTGCCAAATTACCTTTTTAGAGTTCAAAATTTTAATCTTGAAGTTAAATATTTAGAGAGAATAGTTTTCTTTAAACTCGAATATGAGATTATTTTTCCGTGTAGTTTCTACCAAAAAAATGTAAGTAATGTTATATTTTGTTATAAATGTCTCTATTATTTTTGTAAAACTATACCAACTGAAAACTAAATACATTTTCATTTAATACTTTAAAAATATAAATCACATCTTATATTAAACCTTGGGTTTTTTTTTTTTTTTTTTTTTTTTGTTTTCTTTCTTATGTTTTCACAATTTGCTGCTAACTGATTGTGAAATACTGATATCAGTCACGTCAAATTAGACATTCTCCGTGAACAAATTGTTCGCATGTTGTGTAATGTGTATGTATGTGCATCACTCACTAATGAAAGGTTCTACTGGTTTGAAAATGCTCACGTTTTCTTGTTGCCAGTACAATGCATTGGGTTGATTTCTACTGAAATGCTCCACACATCCTTTTACATTTTACTGTTCACTTTCCTCACACCAATCATGAGAACAACTTGTTTTGCAAGTTGGGAAATTAGTCATCCTTTTCGGTAAAAGCATAAATAAAAATATCATTTGTCGCGTATTTTGCATCTGCCAAGACTTTTTTTTCTTTTATTGCACGTGAGACTAGACTGTTTTAGTTGACAAATTTTCATGGATGTTCCTAGATTGCAAATCTACTTTGTCTTATTAGTAGAATCATCTTGAGATAATTGGGGAGTGTTGTTGTAACAACATGTCTCTGTCTATGCACAAGTAGCTTCAACAGCTAAACTCTTTGCCACTCCTCTACAAGGATCTCCAAATGTATTAGCTGACACTCCAACACTACAACTGCTTGATCCAATGCAGGCCTGTTTAAAATCATTTGATGAGTCATTCTAAACCAAAGCCAGAAGATATCAATGTAACAAGAGAAAGAGGAAGCTAAATAACACCTTCTGCACTATAGACAAAGCCTTGTTGCTGCTGCAGCGTCCGTGGTAGAAGTTCCCACAAGTTCCCAGGGGGGTTCCATAGCTTGCAAATTTAATGGAGGAGATGACCTGATTATGCCCAGGGCATGTGAGTGATAGTACAGGACCTACTTCTCTTCCTGACTCTGTATATGAGTTCCAGAATTCTACTGGTGGTGGATGAGAATCAGAAACATGTGCACACAAACTTTCTATCTGCTTTGTGACAAAAGATATTTGTGTTGGATCACCTCCCTTTTCCTCAAACAAAACAAGGGTGTTGCCACTTGGTTTCAACCACGATCGTGGTACATGATACCTGCAGGATTAATGCCTCAGTGATATCATCAATCAAAGATTATTTTCATTTTTCAATTTCACTCATTTATGATGTCCAACACTTACAGTGTCTGTGATGGTTTTCCACAATTGCTGCGGCATTTGGATGCAGTGTAAGGTCCTCTATAATTGCAAGAGTCTGTGCAACCAGCATTTGAAGCTACATATGTAGGCCAGTATCGGCCAATGCTTTGCCCATTCACCCAAGCCTCACCTTTACTCATTCCCGTGAAGTCAATTGCAACTGGACTTGTGCCGGATGGAGCAGCAAAGGTTGTCTAATCCAACATGAACTACATTAGTAGCAGAAGTATTTTTCCTATAGTAGCATTCCTTTCATCTTAATTATTGTATGCTAATGCAAGTTGAAGATAACAGTTGTGGACATTGCTGGTAAAACAATACAAAGATATGGGAGTTGTAAAAGAAGTGGCCAGGAGGGTGGGAATCTTTAAATTGTCTACAAGCTTGGGATGAGTAATAATTCTAAATTGCCTTACTTGTAACCAGGAAAACAAGGAAATGAAAATCAGATTACCTTGTACCAAGTCAAAGGTTGGTTCTTGGGGAAGGTAGACTGTGAATTCCACTGTCCAGAACTTCCACTAGACAGGCCTAAGTCTTCACCTTTGAGTCCAACCTGTATCAAAAAAATTAAGACTGCATTCTATGGTTTTAACCAAAACGTAAAATATGGAATCAAACTGACTCCAGTTTTATATCTTCTAGGATCTTGAACTAGAAACTAGCACTTCACATCTTCTATCATGAACTTATTGATCTATGAAATACATTGGCGGGAATAGAGAAAATAATTGTAACATACAAGTAAACTTTATGGATATAGATTTAAGTATTACATGAATCTCAACAATGTTTACATGATTAAGTTATATACAAAGGAGAAAGAATAGAGTTTTATCAAATGCGAAAACTGACTTGATATGTCCACTTCTGGGAGGAGAGATCAAGTGTATTGGCATTCGCAGAGCCTTTCAATATCACTGGACCAGTGATCCCCGCTCCTACTGTGTCAAAAAATGCTCCATAGTTCTGATTTGTATAAGGTTTAATTAGTTGATGTAGTAGCGATGACTGATATAAATGACTGGACGAGTAAACAAGATAATGTGGAACAGAAACTAACAAGCCAATGCATAATTTCATACTATAAAACCATAATTTCATATCTTGTAAATTTGTATATATAGTGTGGTGTGGAAAATTGAACCTGAAGTCCCACGGTTAAACTCAAGAGGTCAATTGTGTTCTTTCCAGCCACCAGGGTGACAGGGATGTCCACAGTGAACTTAGCTTTGCCACTGTTGCCTGCTTGACTCCCTAAGAAGTTTTCAATAACATAGCAGATAATTAAAATTAATTCAAGAAGAACTTAATTGAAAGAATAAAATCTGAACATTTTAGGAAGGAGCAACTGCTCTTATGATACTAAGGTCTACATACCCAGCAATTAAATATGAATCTCAATCATATAAAAAAACCATAAGAATATTTAGGAAGAAAGAGTGCAGAGATACAAAGTTATCCCGATATAACATCAGTTGTAATTATTTTACTTTTATTTACCTGCAAGCTTCCCGTTGATGAAAGCATGAAGGCCATGACCAAGTGTTTCAATATGAAGGGAAGTTTGAGAACCAGCACCTCCCTTATAATCAACGCTTTAAGAAAAACACAAGAGCAGTGTTAACAAGGCAGAAAGAATTATAGGTCAGAGGAAATGTCTTTCAACATGGAGGCCTATTATCTACCTCAATGAGTACCACAAGTAATCACTTTTATCAGCTGTTGTATTTATTTGCTCCAGTAATCCAGTTTGTGATAATGAATCGGCCTTTGAAATACCCACTGGTTCACTTATCCAACTCCATCCAGTACTAGAAGTTTCTGAAGAACCAATATCCTCTTTTGAAGGTTCACTTGTGAAGCTTGAAACTGAAGAAGCAGAATTAATCTGCCATGAAAAATGTTATTTTTATCATATGCTACTTGCTTCTTGGACTAGAAAATAACAACTTTTTTTACTATAGATGCATTAATCACAAAATGACTATACTCATTACAATTTCACAGTAACTCCAGTCAATTAAAAACTATTTATTAGATTGGGAAAATCAGCCAACAATACATTTAATGTTAGAGAGCCACTCATCAGTGAAGCCACATTAATATGAAAATTAAGTTAATGAGGCGAACCTGTGCAGTGTTAAGCACTACATTCTTGCAGTCTGGTAAGATGCTCACAGACCATGCAGGTAAGTGATATGAGTTGCCACTGAAATTCACGGTTGCATCAGATTTGGTGCCTACATTAGCAAGGAAGGCCGAACATACAGATCCTGTCTTGTAAACTGCAGCCTGTGGTTTAGGTAGTAAAAAGTACATTATGGAGAGACTAATTTTTCATAAAGCATATAAGTGGTAATGCATAAAAAAAATAAGCATCAGCATGCAATAGCATTATTGCAAAAGGAGGGGACCAGGGCAATCTATGACAGCGAGCCACTGAACCAATTCATAATTAAGTTAGCATTCCCCTATCACGGGGCATTTCAAGGGAAAGAAACTAACAAAAATTTTATCAATAAGGACAATTACAAATACGTTTATCAAGAAAATCCATCCCAAGACATGAAGCAATAAGTTAACTGGACCAAATTTTCAACATTAACCATTCATACCTCTAGGTTTGGACCAAGGGATACAATTGATGGATCAGTAGCTATCAATGCTTCTTCACAAAGCTTTATGGCCTTATGAACATCTTTAAGGTGGCCCCACTTAGGCTGTCTAACAATTCCTGAAGCATATGGTAGAGATATTAGTTAAGAAACCCACACAATGTAATTTCTCTTACATAAATAGTTAATAAATTGTGCATGCAATACTGTTTATCCAACTTTCTTCAATGCATATATGGAAGTTAAGCTGCCCTCAACTGACAGTTGCTAGCACAATTGTGATGACCGCAATGTCAACAAAAGATATGCTATATGAAGGAAGAATGAGTGCATACCATACTCATCAATTGGTGCATCATAATCATAACTTGTAGCAATGAAAGGTCCACCAGAAGTTCGGTCAAAGTTGGTCCCTCCATGGTACTGTTTCAAAGCAAGCAATATATTAAATATTTCCTCTTCGTATCAAATTCTTTCTTGAAGTATCGTAACAAATGAAATGCAGCCACCACATTTAAGGTTGCTTTACCATATAGTAATTTTGAAATGTTCCTCCTCGCTGAAAAAAGCGTGCCACAGCAAATGCAAGATCTTCCACAGGTCTGAAAGGAACAGCGCCACCAAATGAAAGAAACCTACCATTCCAAAGCATTTAAAACAACAAAAACAAAGCCTTATTCCAAAAAAGTTCAAAAGACCAAAAAATAAAGAATAGAGTAGACCCTAATATGAGATACAAAAACTAATCAGATGACATTTCAAGGGATATATTTCATTGAAATAACTAACTGATTTAAATAGAAAAAGATGCTAACCATCCACTCCAATTCTCAGTCCACATTTTTGGTTTTGTGTTAGAGTTTGGTGTAAATTGATCGCAGTAAAATCCATTGCATGTATTAATCTGCGGGTTGTTACAGTATCAATAAAGTAAAAAGAATGTAGACAGAACACCCTGATTTCTCCTTCCAGGAAGACAAACAATCTAGTAAAACATAAGCCACCAACCCTTGATGTTGAAAAATAAACATGAGAAAACTTACAACTGGGTCAGGAGCATCAGCTTGTTGACACATGACCCAGGGAACCCCTGTATCAAGAGATGTAGCCATACTTGCTGCCCACTTGATGTAGGATTTCCCCGCAGCACCGTAGGACGAATCAATGTTTCCATACTCATTTTCAATCTGGTATTAGAAAGTACTAATGTTATCATATTGACAAAATATTGTAATTTACAACCATACTTCAACATCTGGATGTTAGTAATTCTTTCAAACAAAAGAACAACAAAAAAACATGTTTGTATTAAATGAGACTAATTTGTATGCACCACCAATGTAAGATTTTGACCCTTGATTAGAAAGTGTTAGGTATGACATGTAGGATAGTTATTATAACTATCAACGCAATTATGATTAAATTCTTATGAAATCAAAAGAAGAAAAACCTGAGATAAAATAATAGGTCCTCCCTGTGACGCATATAGCTTCTCTTGCTTCATCATATCCACAATTTTGGCAGTGAACCGCTTCATTTCTGCCTGAATAGAAAGTTGTTGGTGAGTAAACTCGGATCCAAGGACAGCATCACAAAGCAGGAGGAGGAGGGTTACCTTGAAGGGCTCATTATCAGTTCGGAACTTGATTCCCGGAATGAAGTGCAACCAAAGGGGGAAACCACTATTGAAAAATGAAATCCCTCAATCAGACATGAACACCCCCAGAAAATATAACACCAAAAGGACCAAACTTTACCCATAGTTCCATTCAGCACACACGTATGGACCAATGCGGAGATGCACATAGAGACCCGCCGCTGCCACTGTCTTCACAAATTTCACTAAGTCCTTCCTCCCATCAAAGTCATACTGCCATTTTTTCTTGTTAGTCTTTTCATTCAAAACCACAGAAAGAAACTGCTCAACATTCCATGCTTCAACAAATGCAATGCTGATACTGGAAGCCATAGAAGAATGCAAAATTAAAATAAAATAAAATAAATGAAAAGAGAACAATCATAACCTCTCCTCGAACTGGTTCGTGTATGTTCCAGAAAACATAAGTCTCAATCACATCCAATCCTCCATCTTTGGATTTTCGAATAAGGTCCGGCCACATCTGCAACATTTCCTTTCTAAGTTCAAAAACCACGCAGAAGTCACACACACAAACACAGAGAGAGAAAAAAACCTCTGGAGTACTACGAGGGTAATGAATAGAACCAGAGATCAAGACCCTGCGTTTGCCATCGATGACTAATGCTCTGTGATCATACTGCACATTGGCACAGAACAACGCGGGAGTGTAAATGCAGAGAACCCAAAACAGAACCAACACAATATGTGTCGCTCTCATGTTCTGTTTTGCAGTTTTTTGCCACAACGGAAAGAAAGGAGCAAACCCACAAGGAAAGGAAGAAACTTTATCCAAACCAAAATGCCAACAATTAATGGGGTTGCCCTGTTTGTTAACACAATGCAAAGCGATCTTGCTTTGCTTGATGTGTTACTTGTGTCGTGCGCTCACATGCGTGTGAAATGCAAATGCTAATGATGTTGCTTTGGGGAGAGATATTAATGGGAAGTAAAGGTGTTTGAAGTGAAAGAGATGATAAAACTTGGAGAGAGGGAAGGGAATAAAATGTGAGAAGAAGTAGAGTGAAGAGGTGAGCTAACAAGCTCTATGTGTACATCTATGAATTATTTGTTATTTGTCATTTATTCTGCCGTGAGAAAAAGACACTACAGGTGTCAGATGTGTGTGTTAACGAAGAAAAAAAAGGTTGTCGGTGAGACTATCGAGTTGGTCTGTCGGCGAGTCAATGGTGAAGGGTGGAGCATAGGAAATGGCGGTCAAAAATGGGCAGTGAAAAAGGAGAGTGGGATGTGGTGGCGAAGGGAGAAACAATAATGAGGCATGTTAGAGATTAGATATTGCTTATGTTAAGATTTATGCCAAAAGCTAAAGGGTATGGTTTAGGTAGGTGAGACATAAAACCAGACCAACCTTTTTCAGACCATATTTATTCACCCTAGTTTATGGTTCTTTTTACGGTATTTGGATTCAGTTGCATTGCATGAAGCAGCGTTTTGTTTGTGCCTTATATGTTAACTTTACTTTCCCCAATCAAAAATGGTCTTTAACACTGTCTCTAACGCAGAGTAAAAGCAGCTCTTCTTAATTTTCACATATGTTTCAAAATTGACGTAAAAAGTGTGAGAAATGTAAATAGAAAACACTCAGAAAATGTCATAGAGTCTCTGCCAAAACCACCCCTTAAAATCAAAACTAATTCTTCTACACCTTTTATTTCCTTTATGTTCTTTTTTATGTTCTTTTATGTTCTCCTGAAACAAAACCAACACTAAAATAATAGAACACCGCTATGTTAGAAATAGTTAGTATCAAAATAAAATAATATTTGTCTTACAGTTAATTAGGGTAATTATTCTTTTTTCGTTTTAACAAGACTGTATATCATGTATAAAATAGCATATTTAGTTTTCTTGTAATGTTAGTTAACATGATCTAATTATTAATTGTATTTGGTAAAAAAAAATGTTTCTTTTATTTATTAAAATTGTTTTTTTTCTCTCTATCACACAACTAAATCATAATGCTTCATCGTATCAGAAAAATAAGATCTGCAAACTTATTCATTTTTTTATCAATAAAGCACGTGACGAGCCTGGACGAGAGTTTGCACTAGATGAGTAAAATATGATCCTTCAAAAATGTTATTCTTTGATCCATAATTAGCTAAGTTAACAAGTTAATATAACTTAATAAATCTTTTGACTGTATGAGATATTTAAGTAGTTTCTGTCATGTTTTATCTTTTAAATTTTAGCATAATAAAAATTATATTTTGAGTAATAATTGTTTAGTATTTGTAAATATAAAACTTGAATATGAAAAGTTATATTTGTTTATGCTCTCATGTGAATGTAGTTTCACTGTAAGATATTATTTCTTATTTATTGGATGATTCCTCGCAAACAAACTCACACATGCAATCGCTATTTCAACAATGATAAGTCAAAGTTTCTTAACCATTCAATTGATTGGCACTGAACTAAACATCCCAAATGGTAGCCACCATCCACATCATATTGTTGGTTTGCCCAAAAATCATAACCCAGAATTCAAAATTTTACATTTATAAAAACATACAATTAATAATTAATGTGAAATTTAAAATTTGAGCATAAAAAAATGGTACTAGCAGAATTCAAGGGTTGATCACTTACTTCAATTTCATTCATCTACTACCACACCTAAATGACAATGATCTCTTACTTATCTTTATTTTTCTGAAGCTCTTGAATTTATAAGCGATTATGAAAGAGATTAATTTGCAAGCACCCATGGATGAGTATTTCCTAAGCAGCACACCCACCATTCGAATATCATTAATATTATTATTATTATTATTAGGGTTCAGACACTTCACTTTATCACCTAATTAAATTAGAAAACGAGAGCGTGGGACCATGAAATGAAAGCAACACAATTTGCACAACACTTGGCCATAGCATGCATTTTTTCAACAATTATTTTGTGTGATGAATGTAGCATACAAAAGTTGTTTGTAAAAGCTTAGATTTTGCTCCACAATCAAAGTGTGGATGACACAATGATACATTGATAAAGAGAAGGTTTGAAATCTATATTAATGGCAGTGGAACTCTTTATCTTCATTTGATCCTCTCCGCCAAAATTAACCTGAAACCAAAGTTTTGAAAAATCTGAACTCTTAATTTGTTATCGTGCAATCAAGGAGTAGGAGAGAGAATGTAATTAATGATTACGATTTTATTATGATTTTGAAGAATGTTGCATTGCATAGGTTGGCAAGTAGGAAGACGAATAGAGTATTAGGTTCTTCTTTAGGAAATTTATACTTATTTTTCTCTTTAATAATTTGATGAATGTAAAATTTGTGTTTTATTTTATCTTTTTATTGTGTACTTATATGATGATGATGATGTATACTATTCAAATATTATTAAATATCTTTTAAAAATATAAAAGACATAAAATAAAAAATATGATATTATTACGAATTTAATGTGAAAAATAAACAAATTTTCTTTTTCAGTATGTCAAATAATAAAAAAATAAATTATAGTTACATAAATTTTAAAATAAAATAAAAGATAAATTAAAAATATTCTAGTAATTTAAAATAAAAATAAGTATAAGATGAGACAAATACATACTTATTTACTTTTGTTCTCGTGTATAGGGATTTGCTATGACTTTTTATTATCATGAAGCTTTTGCTTTTTCTTAGTATATAATTATCGAAGCTAATTTTGGTTGGTTAACCTAAATATAGTCTTTCCATTTTTTACGTTTCATTGGATCTTGTGATTTTGAAAGTTTTCTAAACAAAGTATGGAGTTCTTTCAACTGCACAAATTCCTTAGATTCTTTTGGATCTTGTACGATATAAATTTATTAAGATATAAATTATAAAATCTTAATCATAAATTTACTTTTAAAAATTAAACGTTCTTACGTAATATCTAAAACTACAATATATTTTATATCAAAATATTTTTTTTAAAATACACGCCTTTGATTTTTAATTTAATGCATACATCACAGCATGGATGGATCTACAAGACGAATAACAATATATTGATGGAAATTTGGATAAGGAAAATGATACTTTGATACCGCATTTTCTCTTACATCCGTTTGACACTCCGACATGACATGTGTTGTCCCGCATAACAATGAAAGAGAAAACGCAGTTGTTTTAGAACACATGTGTCTCAGAGGTGGAATGTCTAAGTGGTTAGCTCAGTTCAAATAAGTAGTTCGCTGTGTGTAATTTTGGAACATACACATGTGTCTCAGGGGTGGTAGGTCTAAGTGGTTAGCTCAGTTCACCTAAGTGGTTCGATGTGTGTAGTTTTGGAACACACGCATGTGTCTCAGGAGTGGAAGGTCTAAGTGGTTAGCTCAGTTCAAATAATTGGTTCGCTATGTGTAGTTTTGGAACACACATGTGTCTAAGGGGTGAAAACATTAAGTGGTTATCTCAGTTCAAATAAGTGGTTCGCTGTGTGTAATTTTGGAACACACACATGTGTTTTAGGGGTGGAATGTCTAAGTGGTTAGCTCAGTTCAAATAAGTGCTTCGCTGTATGTAATTTTGGAACACACACATGTGTCTCAGAGGTGGTAGGTTTAAGTGGTTAGCTCAGTTCACCTAAGTGGTTCGGTGTGTGTAGTTTTGGAACACACACATGTGTCTCAGGAGTGGAAGGTCTAAGTGGTTAGCTCAGTTCAAATAAGTGGTTCGCTGTGTGTAATTTTGGAACACACACATGTGTCTGAGGGGTGAAAATACTAAGTGGTTAGCTCAGTTAAAATAAGTGGTTCACTGTGTGTAATTTTGGAACACACACATGTGTCTCAGGGGTGGAATGTCTAAGTGGTTAGCTCAGTTCAAATAAGTGGTTCGCTGTGTGTAATTTTGGAACACACACATGTGTCTCAGGGGTGGTAGGTCTAAGTGGTTAGCTCAGTTCACCTAAGTGGTTCGCTGTGTGTAGTTTTGGAACACACACATGTGTCTCAGGAGTGGAAGGTCTAAGTGGTTAGCTCAATTCAAATAAGTGGTTCGCTGTGTGTAGTTTTGGAACACACACGTGTCTGAGGGGTGAGAACACTATGTGGTGAGCTCAGTTCAAATAAGTGGTTCGCTGTATGTAATTTTGGAACACACACATGTGTTTCAGGGATGGAATGTCTAGGTGGTTAGCTCAGTTTAAATAAGTGGTTCGCTGTGTGTAGTTTTGGAACGCACACGTGTCTGAGGGGTGAAAACACTAAGTGGTTAGCTCAGTTCAAATAAGTGGTTCGCTGTGTGTAATTTTGAAACACACACATGTGTCTCAGGGGTGGAATGTCTAAGTGGTTAGCTCAGTTCACCTAAGTGGTTCGCTGTGTGTAGTTTTGGAACACACACATGTGTCTTAGGAGTGGAAGGTCTAAGTGGTTAGCTCAGTTCAAATAAGTGGTTCGCTGTGTGTAGTTTTGGAACACACACGTGTCTGAGGGATGAAAACACTAAGTGGTTAGCTCAGTTCAAATAAGTGGTTCGCTGTTTGTAATTTTGGAACACACACATGTGTCTCACGGGTGGAATGCCAAGAAGAACTGCATTTTCTCTTTCATTGTCACGCGAGACAGCATATGCCATGTTGGAGTGTCAAACGAAAGTAAGAGAAAATGTAGTGTCAAAGTATCATTTTCCTTTGGATAATTACCAAATGCAGGGACAAAAAATTAGGACAAAAATATATGATAGTTAATTTTACGTAGACGAAAACACTATTAATATAATTTTTACTATTTTTCTTAAAAAAATGTTGCTATAAAAAAAATTTTAATATTTGCGAAATTAAAATAATGAAATAATATAAAAAGAGATAATTTTCTCTCATTTCATACCAATTGAATACTTTCATTCTTTGTATTCATTCCTCTTTCAATTTCTTTATAAACAATTTTTTTTCTTTAACTGTTGTTTTTAAAGTTTAAAATAACATTAATTTTTCATTTATATTCTTACCATTTATCTTATTTTTAATTAGTTTCATCTTATGAATATTTTATCAAAAAATCAATAAAAAATTATTATTCTGCTTGATTATTGTATAAAATTTTAAACTTGTTTAAAAAAAATAGAGTGGATATCGAAACAAACTAACATAAAAAGTATGGATTATAAAATCCATTTTCTTACTATTTAATGTCATTTTCTCGCCTACCAACAAGAGTTGGAGCTTATACTTTTTCTTCCTCTTTAATCATAGTTATTTTATTCTATTTTAGAAGTGTCAAATTAGGTATAATAGCCATTTGAACTTATCGCCATCTTGATAAAAAAAAAAAATTCTATCTATTGAAACCAAGTTATAATAACTAAAACACCATTAATTATTTAGAAACTTAGAAACGGATTATCATTATTCTTCTATTTTATGTTTCTGTTTTATTTCAATAACTATTTTTTTCCTACATAATTTTTCATATTTATGTCTTTTAGTTATTCCTTTAATTAATATTAATCAAGTTTAATTAGACCTCGTTATACTTTCTCATCTCAATCTTAGTTACACACTTTTTTAAAATAAAAAAAAAAATCATTCAAATACCTATTACATTTATGACATTTAAACTTCAATTTCATTGAATTAAATTATTTATAAGATAAGTATTTGATATTTTTTGTTTTGTTTTGAAATCTTTATTTATTATTGCTTTTATCACTTGAAAATATCTGACTATGAATTGAGTGCTCAATAGTTTAAACCTCCTTAGTTTATTAGTTAATCTAAAAAAAACTTATCTTTATAGTTCTCCTTGCTTATTATATTTTAAGAACTCTTCTTTTCCTACATAAGTTTTCATTTTCTCTTTTAAATGTTCAACTCGTTCAATATTCACCAAACTCGTTCAAAGCTCTAGTTATTTTCCCCCTAAACACTTAAAAAAAAAAAAGGCAAATTGTCAGAAATTTCAATTATATGTATTTATTATTTAATGCTCACTATATCTTACACAAATAAGGAAGAGATACAGATTACATATATAACAAAAATGAAAACAATAATAAATATAAAATTTTACTAAAAGACAATTGTAATCAAAACCAAAAATCTCTTCTCCAGATCTGCATATGTGTTTGCATCATTCGAAATTGAAGTAAAAGAAAGAAAAACATAAAACAAAAGAATGAGATGTTATTATATTGTATTGAGCTGACAGTATATCGATATTATAAAGAAATAATTTTTCAAAGACTTATCATTTTCATTCTAGTCTGGACCAGTTTACTATTTGAGTACCAAAGATCCCCATTTCAGCACCTCAAAACATAATCACATAATTAGCAAATGCGACATAATAAACAACCCATCAATCACGATTAAGAAGATATTCGAGCCAAATTTAATATCTTATAGAGGTAGGGATCCAACACATATAAATAAGTAAACATTAAGGTAAAATGTAATTGATATTTGATTATTACTATATACTATTTATTGGTCCTATATGACTAACTTGAATGTTAAAAATATAATTATATGTATTTCTACTAAGAATAAAGACCTAAAACCAAAATCGAAAACCAGAAGATGATATCCATATGTCAATTGGGTTCTACAAGAACCTTTATAATTTCTATACAATGAAAGACCCAAAAAGTATAACAAATTAGGACATAATAAATTATATTTGAAGTAAAATTTAAAAAAAATATTTATTTTGAAACAAAATTTATAATTGATTATGGATATTTTTATTATAATAATAATAAATAATTTAAATATAATATTAAAAATAATTAATAAAAATATTAATAAAAAATAAAATTATCTATAAAGTGTGAAAATTTGATAGAAAGCATCTATATTTAGCAGGCTTGTACCGACAGTATTAGCAAACAAAAATATCTTTACTAATAGAGATGTTTTTTAGTACAGAAACTATAAATCTGATACATGATCTCCTGTTCCATGTTGAACCCAAATTTTGTTGGCTATAAAATAACCACAACAAGCTCATTTTAGTTTCAGATGATTTTATTTAATATAGAAATATCTCAGAGCAAATTCAATTTTTTATCTAATTGACTGGGACCCTGACTTTTTCCAACCAATTGAAGTTGATGGAATGCTTTCTTTTTTTATTAAGTAATTCATGATGTGAACGTTAAGCAAGTGAAGTAGGCATGTCACATGACAAAACTCTCTTCCACTGTTTTCTAGTTTGATTCTTACAAGAACAATGCTTCTCTGCTTTGTAAAGTATTTATTTTCATCGTTTAAAATAAAAAAATTGTGGCACAACTTTCTGACTATATACTGAAAAATTTGATGCTAAGATAGATTATAATATCATCTTCACAACTCAACTTAAAATTTTAAAAGTCTATTTTTCTGACACTTATTTTGATTGGATGTGGAATTTAAACTTGTTCTCTAACTCTAAAGCATATTTACATAGCTGTGGACTCATCATTCTTATCGTAGCAGCTTCAGCAACTGTACCAACCACATTTTGAAACCTTAATTGCCTAATTTTTTTTTTTTTCTATCAGCAACAGAATTTTATAAATGATTGGAGAAAAAAAGGGTTCTCCCGAACCATGAAACAAGAGAAACTTGAACAACAAAAAATTGTCCTGTTCAAGTATGCTCAATCACCAATGAAAATAAGGACAAAGTTCACACCTCGCTAGCAAGACCATAGGTAGCAGAGAACGAACCAGCATTCAAATTACACAGCCAATCTCCTTTCCAATTAAAATGGAGTACAAGTGAAGAGTGATCACTCTTTTTCATCTCTCTAGCAAAGTGGGATTGAAATCATTTCCTCTTCCTATATAATGAGATATGATTCCTTGCTGCAGAGATACATTTTTTTATCTGATAGATCATATATCCAATAATGATAAGTGCTTCCATTATCTGATAAAATTTAGTTTTGTTCTCTCTCTTCCATATTGTTATTTAAGAATATAAGAAGTAGCTGTTAACAAGTCCAACTTGATTAAACAACCACTAGTGAATTAATTTCCTTAGTTGAATGGTCAAGATCAAGTCAAAATGAGTATATGTCGTGTTAGTTTTAGTTATCAACGCAAATAGCAGTTGCTAATTTTAATATAAGTGTCAACCTCTCAAACCTCGTTAAACTTTGTCTCATTGGTTTATGTGATGATGGCCATGATGCCAAAGTATGAGTACTAGATGATATGATGAACTAAAGAAAAAGTGCCAAAGAGAAGGGTAAATTAACTACCACTTCCTTCTTTGTGTATATAGGACAATGAGAAAATTTGATGAGCAAAAGCAAATCATATAGATGACCCACAGGCATTGAACACCGCGCAAGTAGCAATGCACCGTAGGTTAGAGGTTACCATCCATGCGAGATTGATCAAGGAACCCAACTCACCCAACCCAAATCATCATAAACTTACTCAAACTGGAGAAATAAATAAATAAGGGACTTGTTCCTTAAGATATCAGCAAGCACTTGATTCTCTTACCTGTTTCAGAACAGTTTTCAACTTACAAGCCAATGCAAACCAATCATGCTCATCTTTTTTTGCCCCCACCCCACTTGAGATACCACTGTTTTTCCTGCCTTCCCAAGCAAAATCCAAGTGGCTACTTCCTACTACAGTGCTATTATACCTCTCCATTGACACACACACACCACCTTTCAATAATTTCCATCTTAATACTCTTACAGCTAAGCTTTGTTGCTAATTGCTAACCAAACGTTCCACCTAATTTCAACTTCATCCTCATGAACCAACCTCAATAAATTCCACACTCCTCCCTCACTCCCACACCAAGGACCAGTCTTTCATTCACCCATTCAAACCTCACTCACTGATTCTCATAACACAAAAGATGGTGATCAAGAAACACCCTCTCCTCTCTCTCTCACTTCTCCTAATGGTTTTATCCTACACCACCACCATTTCAGCTCTAACTCCAGCACCATCACCATCCTCAGCCCCCACAGATATCATCAGAATCCTCAAAAAAGCAGGAGGCTTCACCACTCTAATCCGTCTTCTCACCACAACACAGGTCTCAACCCAGATCAACGCCCAACTCCTCAACTCAAACAACGGCTTAACACTGTTTGCACCAAACGACAATTCCTTCCAAAGCCTCAAACCTGGCTTCCTCAACTCCCTCAACGACCAGCAGAAGAACGAGCTCATCCAATTCCACGTGCTGCCCACCTTTGTTTCCATCTCAAACTTCGACACCCTGAGCAACCCCGTGAGAACACAGGCCGGTGATGACCCTGATAGGTTGGCATTGAACATCACAAGTTCCGGGAACCAAGTGAACTTGACCACAGGTGTTGTTAACACCACTGTTGGTGGCAGTGTGTACTCCGATCACCAGCTTGCGATTTACCAAGTGGATAAGGTTCTTCTTCCGAGGGACTTCTTTGTCCCTAAGCCTCCACCACCTGCTCCTGCACCTGCCAAGGCTAAGGCTTCTTCTGCAAAGACATCTGCAGATGGTCCTGCTTCTGCTGATAATGTCTCTGCTGCTATCAGTTTGAAACTCAAGAACGTAAAGTGGGTGTCCCTTGCAGTTGCAGCAGCAGTATTCTCTTTGTGACCATGAGAGCTACATGAACCACGTTACTTGGGGTCCAATGTTGTTGTGCTTTGTTAATTTCCACCTGCTTTTCTGTGATTGGTTGGATTCAAGGGGAATCGTGAACTTTTTGTAGCACTTTTCAATTATTTTCTTCTTTTTCATTTTTTTTGCTTTTTCTTTTGTACTCAGTCCGTGGTGAAATATGCATTCGATTTTTAAGGTATTTCTTTTTCCTTACTCGTCCGCGTCTCATGTTATATTGAGATTTTTGTGTACTCTTGTAAGCTGAACAAAGATTTTTCTAAGTTTCAACAGAAAATGGGACATAAGTTTCTTTAGTGTGTGTATATGTTGCAAAGTAAATATATTTTTTTCTTCGTTGGTGATTTCAATATATATGGGATTATATATTTTACTCAATACAGAATCAGATATTAAATGTAAGTGTTTCAAATAAAGAGATTGAACTGAAATTTAGCAGAAAGACTAGTCCTTAGAGTTTCTTCATTTTTTAAATATTATACGAAGTGATCATGTTCAAATACTTAAGCACCAAGTGTGACTGTCTCAATAAAAACTAGAATCATTACTGTTTTCCACTTTACCGAAAACTAACTCTTTCTGACAGACATCATATTGTCGGGTTCTATTAGCACGGGTTCGGATATTTTCACAATCAATTTTTTTCGTACAATCTCTTTACTATCAATTTAAATTTTAAATAGCATTTGTTTTAGTAAGATCTTCATTAACTAACTTAAATGAAATATTTTATTATTAAAAAGGAGTTATCATGAAGTTGTTTGCAAAACCATGATTGTCAAAAAGACAATTTTCCTATTACTATTATTGGTTTTTTTGTCCCTTTTCGATCCTTTTAGCAGAAAGGAGAGGTTGGGGGGCTACTATTTTTGTCGGAAAGGACAACAATGTTAACAAGTTTCTAAGATAGTAAGTATATTTATTCATCGTTGGAAAAAGAATTTGGCAATCTAAAGGTCTCTTTAGTTTGAGAAAATATTCTCTGTTTTTTATAAATTGTAATTTATGCTTTGGATGTATCTTCTTCCTTTTCCAATTACGAATGATTTTTTATCAGTGCATAAGATGTTTGACTTGAATTTGATTAGATTTTAGACTTCGATCTCGTAATTGAAGTGGTACACTTAATACTGATGAATTAATTAAAATCTATTCAACATTCACTAAAAGTTGCAACAAAATTAATCTACGCCAATGTAATTTTTTTTTTACATGCTTACCCAAATCAACAATCCTATGCAGACCACGTATGGTTGTCAAAGAACAAATTAGTCAGAAAACTTTCAATTGTGTCTTAAATATAAAAAGTTATCAACAGAGGAAATAAATGCTCCTATGTTTGTTTCAAATGAATTTTAAGTTTTTTTTAAGAAATAAAAAATATAATAATTTTTCTCGATGATAATAAAAGAGAGTACATCTATGTAATTAGAAAAAATGTATTTTACCGAATTGTATTTCCTTTTCATTCTAATGGCCCATCATGTCAAATTAATTGCGTGCGTAATATTATAGAACAGTTATTTGTTACCTCCTCTATTTTTGTTTCCTTTCTTTCTTCGCACAATTTCATCAACAAGAGTGTTATCTGTCTATCAACATTTCTCTTATTTTAATTGTAAATAATAATATTTAGACACATTTTGTTAAGATAAAATTAAAAATGAAACAAATGGATTTTCTTAATTACAAGAACTTATTTGAAGGTTTTCTAAATTAGAGGCAATATATGCATCTAACTCCCATGTAATTTATAGGTCCTTCTCAAGTAAAAGAAAACAAATAGAAAAGTGCTCCCTTGTTTCCATCCTCATTGACGCCCTACCTTAATCTCCTTCCAACAATGCATCCAAACTTCTCACATCGTATTCACATATTCATCTCAAATGATCCAACACCTTAATTATATATCCCAACACAACTCACAATTAACCAAACCATCTTCTCAACAATCCACAATATATAGATCCCCACATTTCATCTCTCCAACACATCAACCAACAAAACAAACACTCATCATTACAACCGCCAAACTAACTCCCTCACAACCTTAGTTTCTCAAAAATGACAAAACACTATCCTTTACCCATCTCACTTGCACTTCTATTTTCCCTCTTGCATGCAACCGCTCTAACTGCTCTATCTCCAACCACCGCGCCGGCGCAACCTCCCCCCTCCCCACCGGCAGCCGAACCACCAAAACCCTTGACTCCCACCCTACCCCAGCCGCCTCCCACCGACAACACCCCCGGCGCTACCGACATAGCATCAATCCTAAGACAAACGAACTCCTTCAACATCTTCCTCCGCCTCATGAAAACCACGCAACTCATCAACCAACTCAACTCCCAACTCATAACCATAAAATCCGGTGGCTTAACCATTCTCGCACCCGAAGACGGCGCCTTCTCGGAGCTCCCACCGGGCTTCCTCAACACGCTCTCCGACGGCCAGAAACTCAAGCTCGTCCAGTTCCACGTCCTCCCGGACTTCATCCCCAGCTCCAGCTTCGACACCCTCACCAACCCCGTACGAACCCTCGCCGGAAACAAGCCCGGGAAGGTGGAACTCGACGTGATAAGTTACGGGGGCAGCGTTAACATCTCCACGGGAGCAGTTAACACCACCATCAATGGGATCGTATACATGGATAAGCATCTTGCTGTTTACAAGGTGGGTAAGGTGCTTCTTCCTTCCGAGTTTGTCGCTACTAAGAATAAGACAACCGTTGCTGCACCAACTCTTGCCCCGGCGCCGGTTGCTGAAACGGTGAAGACGCCTGAACCGGCAAAGGTGAAGCCGCCGTCCTCGGAAGAATCTTCGGCGTCGTCGACGCAGGTTGTTCCTACTGTGACCTCAGGAAGTACGAGAATCGGTGTAAGTGGAACGTGGGTGGTGCCCCTTGTTCTTGTTCTTGGTGTTGTCTTTGTGGGGTTTTTGGATATGTAGGAAGATGATGTGTCTGAATATGCCAAACGATTGAAGAACTAACTGCTATGCTACGTTGCTATCTATTTGTGTATTTGAATCTTTATGAATTCATAACTGTTGAAATAAAGGGTGTTATTTATTCTACTTTCTTACTTCTAAGATTTGTCTTCTTCTTAGTAGCCAAACAGAAGTTAACACAATTATTATCATCTGATTTATATTTCATCCTTTAAATAAATAAATTTAGCAGTTGAAAATTGTTTCACACTTAACATTTCAATAATATAAACAAATTTTAAATTATTGAACTTGTCTTAAATAATATTTTTTTTAAAATATATAATATAAAAATAAATAAATTATTCACAAAGCTTAAAAAATTTATTTCAAATAAACTTATATTATTTAAAATACATAAGAAAAATTTAACATCTAACAAGATCCCAAAGTGAAAAATTGTTTCACACGTTACCGATTTCTCTTTTCAGTTTTAGATTAGCCGGAGAAACCGATTTCTCACCATTAACTATAAAAGGTGATATTTGATGAATAATACGGCAACATGGAGAGTTATTTGGGTAATTATCTTTTTAAAAATTATGTTATTTAAAAAAGTGCAATTAAATCTGATTATTGAATCCGTCTATATGGTGATAAAAAGTTCAACCCATCTATATTTTTAATCATATGATAACTTTTTAATAATAAAATATTACATTTAGATAAGTTATTAAGTACAGTGACATACTTTTAAAAAAAAAATATTATTAAAAATGTTTCTATATTGGAGGATATGAAAAATTGGGTCATTTTCAAAATTCATTTGATATATATATATACATATATACATATATATATATATATATATGTATGTATATATATATATATATATATATATATATAT
>Ga0209489_103250_pt1 | contig 31948 bp, 24 predicted proteins | sample SiratrowhiteBW_FD_187527 | JGI IMG/M metagenome (GOLD analysis project Ga0209489, IMG submission 187527) | Root nodule microbial communities of legume samples collected from California, USA - Siratro white BW (SPAdes) (version 2) | ecosystem: Host-associated > Plants > Roots > Nodule | place...
CAAAAAAAAAAAAAAAAAAAAAAAGCAAACATTTATAAATTCTGGACCATGAGGAATAATAGTGGGGGAGCCAAGAATAACATTCAAAAACGAAAGCAAAAATTGTGGTAGTGTGCTGTCTGTGCTCTTTGGTCGAAATGTGGTAGTGTGATTCTCGTATCTTTAAAGAAAGCTCTCTGAATAACCAGCTTCTGCGAGATATAGCATTTTGTTCTATTCGATGTAATCTCACAATTTCAGGGTTTCCCTTAACAGATATCTGTGTTTAAGGATTGGATATCTTTTCTTAACTGGTTTTTTGAATCTCTAGTTTGATTTCTTCCTAAGGAGAATCTCTTATTCACCAGTCTCGCTGTAATACCCTGTTATCTCGCTTAATTTCTCTTTTTATCTCTAATAAAACAATAATGGTGGAGAACAAATTACCGTTGGACTTGAGGAAAGAAATGTGGAATCACTCCAAAAATACTTGAATCCTGTCCCCCATCCTATCTTTAAAATCTAGCAAGAGCTTTCCCCCAACTTCCTCAGCCGCATCATCCAACAGTTCTTTGATGTTTACGCCACCCAAAGCTGTAAAAAGTTATGAAAATTCAATCAACAGAAATTGTGAAAAAGAAGCAGAGTTGAAAATTTGGAAAAGACGTCTATTTATATACTATATAATAATTTCTAAATAGCAGTAGTACCAGGAACTATATTTGTGATTCCATCCAGAAATCCAGCCTGCATATAGAAAATTATATGTATTATGAGAAATGGGAACTAGGAAATCTTAATTGGAGCAACATTCAATTGAACGTGCACATAATTTAAAGATGAATAACTGATTGACAGAGAGGGGTTACACAGAAACTATGCATAACCACAACATAGGGAGATAAAGCCTTGGCATGGCGCAGTACAGAACAAAATAGGCATTTATAAAAAAATGTCGTGTACTATATTCCATTTCTCTTCTTCTTCTTCCAAATAATGGGGAAGGAGAAGGGCAAGCACAAAGTGGTGGAAGAAAGGTGATTAATATGGGAAATTCGGACATCCAATTATACTACTTACACCACTATTAGGATTCCAAATAGATAAAAATTCAAATATTAACCTGGATGCAACATATATGATAGTTCATGAGGTTTCAATGATGGCGGTGGAGAATGGTGAGATAGCATAAGGGACTAGCATAAAAAGTTAGAATAAATAGAAATACACATGGATTTTTACATATATCAGAAATTGTGCTAGAATAAAAAAGAAATCGTGTAATTGGAATTCTAGAGACAAAGATGCAGCAACTTATGGTAAAATATTCATATCAAAACTGGAAATCAGTAGGCCCCATCCTTAACTAATTCTGAGTCTTCTGAACAACTAATATGAATAAATCAATATTCTTTTTATAGTGTCTGGAAGGTATGATCACTTACAGGAATCCTGAGATCAAGTCTCTCAAATCCATCTCTGCCCGTTATTTTTACTCTGAGAGTTCGAGACCAGATACCAGAAAAAGGGTTCCTTGAACTATCTGCACCATATTTATTGTACACATCATCAGGTGTTATAACTTCCACAATGGGATCTTTGAAACTTTGACTTGTCTGCTCAGTATCAACTTGATCTCTCCGTCGTATACTGTATAGGCTACTGCTCTCTGACAAATAACTAATTACTATGAGAATGCAAGAATGGAATGCACAATATATATTTACAATGTGAAAATCAGCACGAGACCTTTACCTCTGTATTTGACTCTCCCTAGAGCTGAAATATAGAGGTTCATTTACGAAAGATAGATGTCTAATTTTCTCTCAAAAGTCACAAGTACCTATGATTAATTAAATCGCTTTTATCTATTTTGATAAAGTTCAAATGCTTCTCTCCACACGCAGATGAATTCATAAGGTTATTCATCATCAATCGACTCCTAACAAGCCCAACACACGTTTATGAAAGTAAAGTGCTGAAACCATTTAAGTAATAATTTGTTAGAGATATTGATTGCCAGCTAGCAAGAAGCAGAAGGGGGCATAGATTGCTTATGACTCTGTGAAGCCTACTGCCATTGCACTACAATGTCCCTTTATAGAAGAAGGATTAATATTTACTTATTTTTATGTTAAGTTCTGTCCATCCTACCTCCCTTGGAAAGCTGGGGATTGGTACTTGTAGCATAACGCTTCTCTTCTTCATAGTAAGCATTGAACCCTAAGATATCCTTAATTTCTTCAAAAGAAGGCATGCTTCCTGGAGGAGGAATACGACCTCCTTTAATGGCTATGAGTGAATCCTACAAATGCAATAATAGATATTATTTATCAGCAAATAAAAAATCTAAACGATACTGCAAAAGAAACATCAGAAAAAAGTGATATAATTTCATGAATATTGAGTTCAACACTATGGCTTGTCATAATAAAGGAGTTGAAAAGATAAAGGTATGAATCAATCAGTTCAAAGGGGAAAAAGAAGGAAGACGAATGACCTGCATTGCTCGTATAGAAACCCCGATCAAGGAAAGGGGATATGCAACAATCTTAAAACCAATCTCTTCAAGCTCCATAGGATTAAGTATTGGCGTCTTGCCACCACCTTCAAGCATATTGGCCTACACAAGAGCACAACCCAACAAATCATTCGAAGAACCAATACATTCGTTCATCTCTTCGATGAACAGAATCGTACCATTTTGGGAACAAGCGGAGAAACTTCGCAGAAAGCCTTCATCTCTTCTCTGGAAGCAAGCGCGTCTATGAAAAGAACATCAGCTCCAGCATCCGCGAACGCCCTCGACCTAACAAGCGCTTCCTCCAACGACACAGCTTGGCGAGCATCCGTACGAGCCACAATTACTATATCGCGACCGCTCTCTCTTCTCGCATCCACGGCCGCCTTGATCTTCATAACCGCTTCTTCTCTCGACACCACTCTCCTCCCGCGCGTGTGTCCACACGCTTTCGGCGCTACCTAACCAACGCCACGATCAACTCAATCAAATCGATAAGCTCAGTCCATAACAGAAGAAACCTAACTAACTAATCGAAGAAATGTTGGAATTGTGCGTGAGAGACTAATTTGTCGAAATAGTGAGGTCCATTGATTAAACCTAACTGACCTGATCTTCGAGAATGATTCCGGCGAAACCGGCGGCGACGTATCCCTTGAGAGTTCTCTTGAGATTCATGGCGTTGCCGTAGCCGTTGTCGGCGTCGCCGATGACGGGAATGGAGACGGCCTGGGTGATGAGGTGGCCTTGATCGAGAATTTCGCCGTAAGAGATGAGACCGGTGTCGGGCAAGGCGAGCCTGGAAGCGGAGATGGAGAAGCCGCTGGTGAAGCAGAATTGGAAGCCGGCGTTCTGAACGAGCTTGGCGCTGAGAGCGTCGAAACATGCAGGGCCTTGATGAACCCCCGGGGAGTCGAGGAGTCGGCGAAGGAGCTTGGCGGGAGAAGAAGAAGAAGAAGAAGAAGCATCGTTCCCAGCCAAAGAAGCTGCTATGGCAAGTGATGATTTGGATGTTCGGAGGAACGAAACGGAAGAAGACTTGAATGGGAAGGGGCCACCGCCACCACCACCACCACCACCAAGAGTAAGACCAACCGTACCAGAGACACTACCAACCGCTAAAACCTTCATCGCTTTCTCTACTCTTCTTCTTTTCTCCAACCAATTCAATTCTTTTCAACTCTACCCACTTTCATTTCTTATCCAATCTACTCAAACAATTTCAAATTAAATATAATCTTATAATGAATTTTATTTTAATTCTCTTATAATGATATCAAAATCACTCTTCTTCGTCTTATAAAATGTTATTATTTTTTTTTTCCTTGTAAGTGATTTAATACATAGTGTCTCCGAGAGTGAAATACATGATACTTGACAATATATCGGATTTTAGTGAACGTCAAGTTAAGAATGCTTGAAATAAATACTTGGGTTGACCACTGAGTAGAAGTGTGTATATCCAAAAATCTAAGAAAGATGTTTAACCAATTAAGCAAGTTATAATTACTGAACAGTCAAAATATAACTATAATTCCGCGTTATAAAGTATCAACTTCTTAGAAATTAGGAAAGAACAAAGATTTAACTGTTTTCTCTCTATAAATACATTCTAGCCCAGGAAGTGAAGCAGGTGCAGTTCTTGATCAATAGACACATTCCCATTAAACATTTTTCAATTCTAACTTAGTGTAGCACAGTTAACTACTATCTTTGTACGAACAGATTGGAAGAGACATTTACCAAGTTATGGAAAGATCACTTTATCTTCTATGTTTTTTTCTTTTTCACTCTCACTGGTTCAGAAGTTGGTGAAAGAAAATACTATCGATGTTGTAAGAGCTAATAATTTTAAACACAAAACTGGTCCTTATTCCGACGAAGACCACTTTTTTTTCATCATTGACCATGAAGCTTACTTGAACTTCGTTACAGCACGAAACTACATAAAATTTGTCAAAATTATGAACGACTAAAATTAGACAGGTTTTATTTATTTTTGATAAATTACTAACCAGACGGACATCCTGTCTCAAACATATCCAAAAGACACTTAAAAATAAAAAAACTCCCCAAAGACATGGCTGAGAATACAAGTACCACATGGATAAGCATGTCATCATCAACTAGAAATCCCTTGGTAAAAGGGTTGTTGTTTACTCATTTCTTCTAAGATTAGTCTCTTCAACCTCCCTTTAACCCTGCTGATTGGTGCTTGTAGCGTAGCGCTTTTCTTCTTCATAATAAGTGTTGAAACCTACAATGTCCTTAATTTCTTCAAAAGAAGGCATGCTTCCTGGAGGAGGAACATGGCCTCCTTTAATTACATTGAGTGCATCCTACAAATTCAGTGAGATATACATTTATTGTCTGAAAAAAGAAACTGGAGGAAATTAAAACATCAAAACAGAGGTGAAATAGATCAAAAGAATAATGCATCCAATACTCATATGGGAGTTAAAACAACAACTCACAGGCAAGCACCACAAGTATCTCTGCATATCTGATCTAAAGCCTGAACTTATCAGCGCAACCAGGCATCATAAACATAATAAAACAATAAATGAGAAAGAAGTGTCACCTTCATTGCTCGTATGCAAACCCCAATCAAGGAAAGTGGATAAATAGCAAGTTTAAAACCAATGGCTTCAAGTTCTGGAGGAGTAAGTATAGGCGTTTTGCCTCCTCCTTCCAGCATATTGGCCTACACAACAAGAAAGTAACCAACTCACTAGGAACGAATGGAACTAATTCATTCTCAAAAGCCAAGTTAACAAAGGATTATCCAAAATTATAAAACAAGAAACATTGGAATAGTCCAACATGAAAAGTGAACATGTTTTGATTCTGTTTGGAAAATTTTCCCTGTAAAAACTCAATAGAAAAGAAATCAAACTGATCTGGTAAATGAAACTCAATTTATGCAGTTCAAAGGTGTACAAAAGTTGAGTTTATTTATTCAAACAGGACTTAAATGTGACACAGAGAAAATCAAGCATGCGGAAATCTTGATGAAGATACCAATTTAGGAACATGGGGAGAAACTTGACAAAGAGCTTTCATCTCTTCAACGGAAGCGAGTGCGTCTATGAAAAGAACATCGGCCCCAGCATCGGCAAATGCCCTGCACCGGCTGAGTGCTTCTTCCAACGACACGGCTTGCCGAGCGTCGGTGCGCGCCACAATCACAATGTCGGAGCCGCTCTCTCTCCGAGCATCCACGGCGGCTTTAATCTTCATCACCGCCTCTTCCCGGGGCAACACCTTCCTGCCGCGCGTGTGCCCACACGCTTTCGGCGCAACCTGTGGAATCCGATTAGGGCAATAAGAGGAAGAAAATTGAAGGAATTGGAAGGTAGGAGAAAAGAAAGAGGAGTGAGTGAGTGAGGGACCTGATCTTCGAGAAGGATTCCTGCGAAGCCGGCGGCGATGAAACCCTTGACGGTTCTCTTGAGGTTCATGGCGTTGCCGTAACCGTCGTCGGCGTCGACGATGATGGGAATGGAGACGGCTTGGGCGATTAGTTGGCCCTGATCGAGCATTTCGCCGTAAGAGATGAAGCCGGTGTCGGGTAAAGCAAGCCTGGAAGCGGCGATGGAGAAGCCGCTGGTTATGCAGTAGGGGAAACCGGCGGATTCAATGAGCTTTGCGCCGAGCGCGTCGAAGCACGCCGGGCCCTGGTGAACGCCCGGTTTTTGCAGCAGTTCTCTGAGCACTTTCGCCTTCGCCATCGCCATTCTATCCACCACCAAGCTCACTAGAAGATGCTTTATACTGTTATTATTTCTTCTTTTTTATTTCTTTTATAAATTTTCATGAATTCGCTTATCATCACATTTTTCTCTCCCGTGTGACACATGCCCTTTATTTTGTTTTATCCTTTCCAATTCTTAAACTCTTCTTCATTCCTAATAATCACTGCAACCTTAATTCACATTGTTTTGTTCTTGCAAATGATTAGCAAAATTATGTAGATGATTAAGGGTTTCTCAAAATTCCATATAGTGAAAATTAAAGCGTCCTTTAAATTACAAGACATGTGAACAGAACAAGAAGCAGCATCTGAAGGAACATTTTTGCAATCTTGCAGAAGCTGCCAGTAGTACAAAATGAATCCCATTCCCTTGAGGATTGTTTTTTCCCCATAATCTATGAATAATGTGCAAGCTCTATACTAAGCTACCCAGGTCTTTGAGCTTCCACCAGTACTTCCTTTGCTTCCATTTCCTGAATTGGCTTCCTCATCCTGTTTCACTGCATGGCCAAGATCATCGCCAGAATTTGGAGGCTGCTCTTGCTCGTTTCTGTCCCCACTGCAATAAGATGAAACACCAAAGTTAATACACAAGTGTCCTTTTCCTGAATCAAGTTAGAGATGAAAGCTAGGTGTGAAAAAAACTACAGCTTTATTAGTGAGAGAAGAACTAGATTTGACATAAACAGTATCTGCAATGTTATGAAGAGACCTTAAAAATTTAAAATCATGGAGCACTGAAATTGTGTGTGCAACGATACTTACCCTGAATAGATGACAAGGCCAATGGTAACGGCACCAAATGCCACAAAGTACATCCAATCAACCTGGAAGCATAATTAGCTCTAGAGAAGTTAGCACGTTAAAATGTGGCACACGTCAAGTAGGAAAGAATAAAAGGCAGTAACATTATTATCAGACCTTCTCATGATAAGCAAAAATGCGAATTAAGACAGCCCACATGTCTGAGGTCAACAGAGACAGATTTAGCATTGTAGAACCATTGATCTGCGACAAACCATTGATTAGTTCAATCTATTTAGTTTTGGTACCTTTATTCAATCATTTTATCCAGAGTCACACTACAAATATAATTTCTGAAAAAAATGTAATCAGAATAGCTATGGTTTGAATCCATACCTTAAGCAGAACAGGGACTAAAGAGTAGAACATAAACATGGCCACTGCAAATCCAACAAAAGGAAGCGCCTGAAATCAAAATTGAAAGGAATGAATGTAAATAATAATGCTTGAAGGTCTTACATCACACTGGTTGACATATTGCGACAACAACATAATAATATGAATCAGGGATCCTAGTTAAAGAGAAATTCTGTTATTTACTCAATCGTAGTGAGAGGGTGATAAAGAGACTTACTGCCTCAGCCGACCAATGAATAGATTTAAGTTCATTGCGCTCAAGTATGCTTCTGTAATAATAATGAAGGATACACCAGGAAAAAGAAATGTAACTAATTCTATACTTCTAGTAGTGGATAAAAGACTCTTAGAGAAACAAGTCATTAATTTTAAAAAGTTGAAGTTGAAACTCAATTACAATTGCATTTCATTCAACTGTAACAACAACTTGATCAATTTAACATTTCAAAGTTGATTCCCGTATCACAATCCTCAACACAATATAATTATGACACAGAACAATTTGGTTAAATCATTGAGCAAACCAATATTATCTGGCATAAGTTATGCAACAGAACAGGCATGTATTGAAAGGCCAAAAAAAAAATATGATCATGTAGTAAGCTAGCATAAAAGTCAGAACAGACAGATTCCATAGTTCTCAATATAGTCAATTCGAAGGATACATTTGAACGGCACTAATAATGCCACCAGAGAGACCTAACATTGCCATAAGCTCAACTCTATCAGCATTTTTCACAAGAAATTCCTGCAAAACAAAAGAAATGTCAGTAACAAAAGGACAATTAACCTATGAACTGCAAGAGAGTTGAAAAATGCTTTAAAGCAGAAGTAAAATCAGTTCACCTCGCTGACATTACTGATTGCATACAGTGTAGCACCAGCAATAACAAGAATGTCCCCTTTACGAGGATTGCTTCCACCTATAACATGTGAGTAAGACATCAGACAACTGCTATAAATGGAATTCTGCATGTTACTGATGCTATTAAATACAAGACAAAAAAATTTGCCAGTTTTGCAAGATTTCTAAGCTTAAAGATATGAAAGTAACAGTACGCAGTACATAAAACCTCACCCACCTGCATGATCACCGGCATGAACGTCAGAAAACACAACCAGGACAAGGCCAGCAACACAAACAACTACACCGGTAATCTTTTTGAATCTATATTTAGTCTTTAAGAAAAGCCATGTGAGAAGCATGACAGACGGAATTGACCAGCAGTCAAGTAGCATCACACTCGTAAGTGAGGTGTATTGGTATGCCTTCACAACTGTTCAGTAGATGAGAATTAGTTTAGATATAATTGCAAGTAATAATAAGATCATCCAACTCAACATATCTGCAACATGAAAAACTTACCAAGAAAATTAGCTTCCACGTCAACCAATCCGAGAATTACATAATAGTACCATTTTGCCTGCGTCAGATGAAGTTAGTGAAGTTGTGATAAAATGTTTCAGAGAATATAATTTGTGTTTTGGAGAACAGCATGGCAATCTCAATTCTCAACTGATATTCATTCAAGATTAAGAACAAATTTGTGAAGTAAGCATATAGTATTATAATTAACCTTGAGTGGTTTCCTTCGATATAGGAGAATAGTTCCATAGACAAACGTCAAGAACACATAGTTGAGAAAGGACTGTGAAGTGGGAGCATTGATTCCTAAGTCGACGAGGAAACAAAAGGGTGAAGAATTGTTATTGTATCAGTGGTTTAAACATTAGAGGAAAAAAAAACAGATGAAGGAAACCTTTTTTAGCCAATTCAGAAGAAGTGAAGCCTGTGGAAGTGATGAGAAGAGACAGAAATTGTCCCAAACCCAGACCAATGAGCGTGTGTGAAGTCCAAAGCCTACCAAAATTCAACATCATATTTCTGAACGGAACAAAACCCAGTTCTGAAACAGTATGAATGGAAGAAAGGTTGGTTTTTATTGGAATTTGGAACTGTATTTGGGAGGGAATGAGATGTTTTGTTGGGTGGGTGGGTGAGAAAGTGAAAGTGAAAAGAGAGGTTTGAGCACAATTTCAAGCAACGTCTTTCAGCCGTCAATTATCACTGCATAGTCTCCATCACTTCTTCCTTTCTCTTTCTCTTTCTCTCACCTCATCCACCATTCACCCTCATATATATCTGCATTAAATAAATAAATATAATTTGACTTTCATGTTTGAAGGCAAAGTTCATCATGATGGCTTCCTTTGTCTTTGTCTTGAGGTAAACCATCATTGTCTTGGTCAAAAAAACATCTTTTTGTTTGTTACATGTACTAAAATATCGAGAAAAATGAGAAAACGAGGTTTTAATGATATGTTTTTTGACGTAGAGTATCTGAACTGAGCTTTATCCTTTGAAGAAAAAGAAAGGCATGCTCTTTGAGCCGCGTAAGGTGCTTTCTTTTTTCTGGCTTTTCGGCTGTTAAACTTTTTGGGTTCTTCTTCGTTTCACCTTTCAACGTGCCAAAAGAAAAGGCCAAGATTCAAAACACGTTGGACACCATCGAATATGGTTCATTCGCTATTTTTAATACACATCAAAATATTACTTTTTTTTTTCCCTTCATCATTACAAGTTCGAACACAGCATCTGTGAATCTGTGTTAGTGCAGAATCGTCATTCCCCAATGCCAGATCTCAATCAAATTTTCAATTTTTTTAAAACTCAAACCACTTCGATCAACCAAAATTAGAAAACACTTATCACAGTATTTCATGGTTTCTCTGATTTAAGAAAAGGAAAATTCTAATTTGACTAAACCTTTTATCAATTATTTTCTTTTGATTACTATTTTTTTCAATAAAATACTATATAATTATAAAATAATAATTTATTTCAATGTTTAATGATTACATTTTATTACGTACAGTATTAAACGATCTTATCAAAACATGAGACTAGTACGGACAATATTATTCCATGTATTTTTGTTAGTCAAAATGTTGTTTCCATATAATTTTTGTTTAAATTGATTCTTTTCTATATAAGCGATTCTTTTTATATTATATCCTCACAAAACTTGTTTCAAGCAAATGATTAAATCATAATTGAAGGAGATAATTAATTTTTTATATTAGAATTTTTTAATAAATAAATATAACATTGTCAAAATTAAGCTATCTGTTCAAAAGTTTAAAAAAAAATTCAACCTATCTATAATCAATGTAAAATAAGCTTTATAAAAGGAAAACTAATTATAAATATTAAACAATAACAAGTCGTGGATCATGTTTAGGCGAAAAAGGTATTTGAATTTTCTAAAGTTCATCTTTTTATGAAAATAAAACATAATAAACTTTATTTTTATTTCAATCGTTCCTTAAATTTTACTTTATTTTACATGGACATTATATTTTTTTTATAATTAATCTTTAAAATTGTACCTTTTTTGCTGCTAGTAAAAACCTTAAATCTTTATTTTCAATTTGATCCTTCGAATTTATTCGCTTTGCAAATATTTGTATATGTAACTAGAAAGGAAACCTAATAATTTATTTATCTTTAATATTAACCATTCATTAAATTTTTTACAACTTATTTTTCCACACGTTTGAATATAATAAAAAAAAGAATCTACAAAAAATAAAAAAGGGAAATAGTAAAAAATTCAGAAACGTTTTTATTTTTTTTCAAAAACTCTATAAATTTTGTTAATGTTAGGAAAAACAACTTATATAATAAATCTGTTACAAAACTGAACCAAAAATAATAAAAAGATTGAGATTTTTTAAAGTAATTCAATATCAAATTAATTTTTTTATCAGCATTTAATCCCAAATTAATATGATTTTCTAAAACGAGCAATTTTTCACCCTTAATTAGGATGAAATTGAATTTTAGGTGTTTACCGGTCAAGGAATAAAGTTTAATAATTAATTGAGCTAAAATTACCCGCAAAGAGCTAATACAGGTTATTGTGATTTTGACCTTTTAGGCATATGATAAAAGTTCAATTCTAATTATATAAATAGAACAAATCTTCCAACAAAATGAGGTTTCCCTTAACTAGTATTGAACTTTCTCAATAAATTTGTCTCGTGGTTTTTCACTTAGAAAATATCCTCGTTTTAATAAAAGCAAATAAAGATAAAATTACAATAATTTAAGGTATTTATTTTTAAGATGAAAAGAAAATTCAAAGATCCATCGGCATAAAACTAATGTGTAGAATATTTATTTATGAAAAAAAAAAAAAGTTGAAGGGGTAAATACCATCATCCCTGAATATGATAAATATAAAGCAATTTTTTCCCACATTTATATATATTCTTTGTTGCTGAAAAAAAATAAAATAAACCAAATTTTTCTAAATATTTTTAAGTAAAAAAAATGTTTTACTTATTGCAATTTTATCACATAGATGATTATTTTTATCATATAGTTAGAAAATTAATTTATTTTCTTATTGCATTTTGATGTCTTTTGAGTGAAATTTATGGAATTAATATATTTTTTTAATTGATTAAATGGATTTTTTTTAAATTATTAATATGAACAAGTCGTGTTTGGATAATATGATTTTATTGTGAAAAAAAGTATGACTTTAATTTAAATTTTGATTCTAAAGTAAACTTATACTTGACCAACACATCTTATTTAATTTTGGCAAAGTAGTATGATTCAAACACAACTTTATTTAGAATCAATTGAAGCTTAAATTTATTTTTTCCTTTACACTGAAATTGTGTAAGGGACCCAAATTTGATTCAACAGATACAGATACGTGTGTTAAAGTTGAAATAGGACAAGAAATACAATATTTTAGTGTATTTTCAATTAAAGTAGAATACATGTGTCTAAGACTCGAACCTTTTTATTGTAGGTTGGTTCTTAAAATAATTAAACACCATACGTTCGTACCTACCAATATTGCACCAATCAAAATATAACTATTGAATTGTTTTGATTATTACAAATATATAGCATTAATAGAACACTCAATTTCATATAATTATAATGCCATTTTGTATAAACATTACCCAATAAGGCCTGAAAAAACAAGTTTATAATCATTTAATTTCAAATAAACTATTATAAGTAAATTATGAAATTATTATAAAATGAATACTATAATTTAACGTAAGCTACATTATTGTCAATAACAACAAAAGAATAATGTCTTAGGTGCGCGGCTTATATTAATCAAACTATAAGTTTTGACACATTTAAGTCCTATTAAACTAAAGTCATACCTTCTATATGAGTTTAGTGTAAACGAAAAAATAAGCATAAATTAACCATAAACAAACAGATAAAAAAAAATCACAATTTTATTTTGGAATCAAAATTCAAATGGAAGTTGTGTTATATATACACGATCTATCCACATTGATAATTTCAAGAAAAATTATACCAATTTCATAAATATTTCCTTTTTAGGAGGTCTAGAGTGTCAATTCATAATTTCGTCTTATATCCACATTTATTTTAAAATGATTTGTTAAATTATCAAATATAAGTTGAAGATTAAATATTTTAAATGTGAAATAAGAAAATTAATAAATGGTGTATGATAAACCTAATAAAGTTATTAGAATAAATTTTGATATTACCGTAGAAAAATAAAATTTAAATTTAACTTAATTTTACAAAATAAAGTAATGTTTAAATTTGTTTATATACTATACTTTATTCAATATTATGTTTAATCCATGCGGAATCTTCAAGAATAACATTTTACTTTGAACACCTCATAGTTAAAACAAGATAAATTTTGAATTGTACCATTAAAAAAATATCATTCTAAAATAATTATGAATCATACAATCTCAAATAATAATTTTCAAATTCTAAGTTGAAAAATTCGTAAACTACCAAGATAAATATTTGTCCTTGTGATTCATCATTTCAAAAGTTTGTCTTTTATTTTTTTTAAGGATAGTTGCATGAATAAAAATCCACATGTTATTTGCTACCTCATAGCACTATTGCTGTTTTTCACTTCTCTTTTGGTCCTCGCACAACTTATTAAGTATAGTTGAACCAAAAGAATATGTAAAGAGAAATAGTTTGCGTACTTTTAATAAATATTCTCTAATTTTGATCTTACCATGCAACCCATGTATAATTAAATATAGTTGAAAGTGCAACAAAATAAACATCAGATTAATATAGAATAACTTTTATATTTTATAGTTTAATATAAATATTCACATTTAAAAATGCCTTTTAAATTATACAATTAAGTAATAGTATATTTTGAATGATACAATTAGAAATATAATCTATGGTATAATCCAATGCATATTAAAATTTGAAAATACATTTTAGTAAGTGTAGAACTAATTAATTACCAAATTAAAATTCAAGATGTTATTTGTATTGTTGGAGACGTGGAATGCCAATTCTTAACTTCAAATGTCGACATATTACAAATAACTAAGTGAAAAATTATCCTGAAATCATCATCTTTAGATATTATACTTAAGTTAAGTATAAATCTAATTAAAACAGTATAGATAGATATATGTATTAGAGACAAAGGTAATGAATCATTAAAAACTCGCTAAATTATTGAATTGAATTCAATAAATAGCTTCATCCTTAAATTATAATTAAAAAATGAAATTTTGACAATTCATTAACTGTTTCACAATTCACTTTTAAAGATAATATAATATAGTTTTTATGGAAAAAAATTATATTTATATAAGAAAAACGAATTTTTACACTCATCTAATAATCATTATTTTACTTTTTTACCTTTTTCTTTTACAAATACAAAAAATTATTCAAACAATAATTATATTAAATGTTGATAAAATCCAAAAAATCACAAGTACTAGATTGTTAAAATATGATATATAGTGTCATTACAAAATAGTCTGAAACTATGATTGAGACGAAAGATCGAGAATAAAAGAAAATGAAGGTAGAAATCATAGTAACAGTAACCACGTAAGTTGATTTAGACGTGTACGAAGATTATTTATTTCTTATAAATTATACTCAAAGTCATACCTTTCCTAAGTTTATATATATATATCAAGGAAGCAATTTATTAATATTTGTTTAAATTATTCCCATGGGTTAATCTGATAGAATTTTTAAAATACTTACAGAATAATATATGCTATTTTAAAGTTTTGAAAATAGTAAATGATTTGTTTAGTAGATCCAGTTTTAAATTGTTCATAATGTCACATTACCTGCCCTGCTGTGGATGCTTCAGAATCTTGCAGGGGTGCATGCTCATGCATTGGCCTCTTCCACATGCATAAATACAAAGCACTTAATGAAGTTTTATATTTTCAATAAAAAAAACAATTCCATATAAAATATAAACAAAAAGTTCAATCTACCTTACACACACTAATTATTATTAGAAATTTTGGCATTCCCATAATCAGAAACTGATATTTTTGTTTTGTTTCCTCACATTTCTTTCAAACTTTAATTTACACAATTAATTATTTAATGTTTTTAGTATGTAATTAATGTTACATTCATGACTTACCAATAATTTTCTTAAAATGGCTATATATATATATATATATATATATATATGATAATTAGGAAGGGTTTTGATCTGAAAAAGAAAGGAAAAAAAAGGTTGTACACCTCTGGTTGGTAGGGGAGAACAGAAGCATAAAAAAGTAAGAAAAATTCTTTGCAGTCTCCGAAATTTAAGAATTTAAGAACCAGAAACTCTGTCTCTCTTCATCTCTCTTTGTTTTTTTTTGAATATTAACCTAAAAAGTTCAAACTCTTCGATGTAATGTTCGGGAGTTCACATGGCATAAATCAAACCAAGGATTCCTTTCTCGTCAATTTTTATTTTATCACAGCGCTTTCCATTGCGTGGTTCGTGCCGTTTTCACCACTAAATTATGACTAAGATTCTGCGTTCCCTCACTAACACAAACACATACACAAACAAAAACACATAAACATAGGATAATCCTCTTCTCAGATTCCTCACCATAAATAGCAGATACATAGATAAACATATAGATAGAAATAGAAACACGCACGTTACAAGACTTCGGAGAAGTCAGCAACTGAAAACCACCTCACCTCGGACTTCACGATGATGACGATGATGATAAAGACGAACAACCCATGTCTCAAAATTTTGTCTTCCATTCTTCTCTTGGCTTCTCTCTTCATCTACATCCTCGTTGCTCCCTCTTTCTTCACTTCGCCGCATCTCTACAAAAACTTGCATTTGCAACCCCGGGATTTTGAGTTCTGCCCAAGAAACTACACCAATCACTGTCCATGCCAAGACCCTATAAGGTCCAGACGCTTCCCGAAAGCCAAATGGTTCCGTAAAGAGCGTCACTGCCCCGAGAGAACTCAAAGGTTGAGGTGCCTCATTCCTACCCCACCGGGCTACCAGACCCCGTTTCCTTGGCCTGAGAGCAAGGACACTGCATGGTTCAGTAACGTGCCTTTTCCCAAGCTGGTGGAGTATAAGAAGTCGCAGAATTGGGTGAGGTTGGAAGGTGACCGTTTTGTGTTTCCCGGAGGTGGGACTTCGTTTACCGAAGGTGTCAATGCTTATGTTCATGCTCTGAACCGTCTTCTTCCAGTGTCTTTGGATTCTGGGGATATCAGAACAGTGCTTGATGTTGGTTGTGGGGTGAGCTTATCTTTATCTTTAACTTTATTTTGTTTTGTCCTCTCTTGTTTGGCCTGCTATCAAGTGAAAAATACGGTTTTTCGATGGAGGAGTTTCATTTTGGAAGAAAATAAAGAGGCCTTTTAGGATGCATTTGTTTAAATAGTTTCATTAAGTACTTAACTCAGTAGCTATTATAGATGAGAGCTTATGTATAGCAGTAACAAACTTTTTCATGAACTGAAGTTTTTGCTAATGCAATAAGTTAAACAAAATAACTAATAGGACTGATTTCTTTTTGTAGTTGCTGAGTAGCCATGCTTCTTTAAATTAAACTGCAAAACTGCACTCTGATTCTTTTAATTTTCTTCCCCTTCTGTAGAATTTAATGCCAATACCAACCCAGGATTTGAATGTCCTTTGTTTTGATTAGTTTGTTTCATATTGAACCTGTTTAATTGTACTAATTATTACCCAGTCAAAAACTACTACTTATCCTTGGTCCATCTCTTTGGGTTTACTTATCAGCAGTTAATTAAGAGTATGCTTTTTTTTATGTTGATAATGAATAAAAATTAAACTACTATTTATCCTTACATGTAATGAATGTGTGTTCCAAATATGCATAATTGCAGGTTGCAAGTTTTGGAGCTGCTCTGACGGACTATGATATCTTGACAATGTCACTAGCCCCAAGTGATGAGCATCAATCTCAAGTACAGTTTGCCCTAGAAAGGGGACTCCCTGCAATGCTTGGAGTGCTAAGCATTCACAGGCTAACATTCCCTTCAAGATCATTTGATATGGTTCATTGCTCTAGATGCCTTGTCCCATGGACTGATTATGGTATTACTTTAATGTTCTCACTTTGACACTAAATGTGTATGCATATGAAAAAAAAAAAAAAATATCTTCTTTTAATATTCTTCTTCCATTCTGAGTGTAGGAAACTTCTATTTGGCTATCCTATTTATTGGGATGTGGGCATTTTACTTAATACTAATTGACTTACCATGGAATCTCACATGACATGGGATTTATATTGTTTATCTATAGGACAACTTCATGCCAGAATTAAGTGTTTTAATACAAGAAGCAACACCAAATTAATTCAGATAATTCATTGTAGTGAACTTGGTTTCCACTTATGATGCTGCTCTGATATTTCTTTAATTGTTGAAGATGGGTTATACCTAAGAGAGATTGACCGGATTTTGCGTCCTGGTGGATTTTGGGTACTTTCTGGGCCACCCATAAATTGGAGGGTAAACTACAAAGCGTGGGAAACAGAGCCCCAGGTGCTAGAAAAGCAGCAAAACATTTTAGAAGACCTTGCAGAGCAACTGTGTTGGGAAAAAGTTGCTGAGGGAGGTCAGATTGCTGTCTGGCAAAAACACATAAATCACATCAGCTGCATGCAAAAGTTGAAGACTTTGAGATCCCCAAAGTTCTGCAACTCATCTGAGTCTGACCCTGATGCTGGATGGTAAATTTCTTTATTTCAACTTACCATGTTGAGAGGATAGACAAATTAGAAAAAAAAGTTTCGTATGATTTGTAGTCCTGTTAGTAAGACATGATTTTTGTTGTTGTACCATTGTTTATGGAAATTTGTATTTGGCTAAGGTTTCTGCTGTCCTGAATCCATACAAAAACTTCGACTTTTCTGCTTTGAGAAGGTTTCTGTGATCAGTTTTTCTCATAGTTTGTCTATCATTTTCCCTTGCATTACATTTATACTTCATAGTTATGAACTATATATTCAACAGGTATACCAAAATGACTGCATGCATTTTTCCTCTTCCAGAAGTGAAAGATGTGCATGAAGTATCTGGTGGCGTTCTTGAGAAATGGCCTATGAGGTTGAAAGCTGTTCCACCAAGGGTTGGAAATGAAAATGATGGCGGCTTCACACTCAAAGCCTATATTGAAGATAATAGAACATGGAAAAGAAGAGTGTCCGATTACGATGCCATGCTAAAATCCATCTCTTCTGGTAAATATAGAAATGTTATGGATATGAACGCTGGCTTTGGAGGATTTGCAGCTGCCATGGTGAAATATCCTGTTTGGGTTATGAATGTGGTTCCCTTCGATGCAAAAAGCAGCAATCTTGGCATTATCTATGAACGAGGCCTCATAGGAACTTACATGGATTGGTGTGTGTGCATATTCCTTTCCCATTTCTCTTTTTTCTTCAATCTTAAGTCACTTGCAAATTGTTCTCTCTGAGTCCTTAGCAACTACTATTTTGTGACATATCTACATCGGAGTGTGTGAATAATGAAGGAACAACATTGTCTTGCGTGCAGGTGTGAACCCTTTTCGACATACCCTCGAACATATGACTTGGTTCATGCTAGTGGTATATTCAGCATGTACATGGACAAGTAAGCAAATTACAGCAGTATTTCAGAAAGTTTTGCATTTGGTGATCTTAAAATTCTTGATTTAGAAGTTTGTGATATAAAAAATTATGTTGGTATACAATAATGTGTGTTGATTTGTTGTAGGTGTGACATAAGTGATATTGTTTTGGAGATTCATCGCATAGTTCGTCCGAAAGGAGCTGTGATCATTAGAGATGAAAGAGATGTGATTGTTAAAGTAAAGGAGATAACTGATAAACTGAGATGGAAAGGAACAGTAGTGGCTGGTGACAAAGATGGACCTTTTCATTCGGAAATGATTATGATTATTGTTCTTAACGATGTCGATTAAATGTTTGATGTTATGTTTTCTTAGTTACCTCCACAACCTCATTGATTATTTTTCAGGGTATCTTCAAATTTTGTTTCATACTGTGTTAAATACATTCTGAAAATTATTTTCAAAAAATGTACAAAGTTGTGAACATACCTTTTTAGTTTATAGAATTTATTTAATAAACTTTGAATTTAATTTCCGCAACATCACAAATTCCTCTGATTTTTGCTAGGGAAAAACAATAACACTTCATTCATTTACCTCCATTTCTAGGGAAAATGATGCCATATGTAATTTGAACTCTTACCATGCTAATCCATAACCACATTTTGAAGTTCTATTTTTATTTTCTATAACCTGAAAACAAAATCAGCCTTATATGGACATAAGATAGCTTCCATGTTAAAAATTCAATCTTAATATCATAAGTTAAATTGGAACAAGTTAGGTTTTAGTTACATGTTAACAAATTTAAAGTTCAATCTCAGCATCATAAGTTAAACCAAAACAATTTATGCTTTAGTTAAGTGAGCCATATTAAAAACTGAATCTCGATATCATAAGTTAAATTGAAACAAGTTATCTTTTAGTTAACTGTAACAATGTACGAATTATGATAGGTTTGACTTTATTTATCTTGTTTTGCAAAAGGAGGAACAAGTTCTTGATTCGATTTAAATTAGATTTAGTTAAGATTTTAAAATTCAACACCATTTTTGTTATTAAGTTCACTGACAACCTGTTACAATTTTTTTAATTATACAATCTAAAATAATTTCGATGTTAAATTAATAATTACATTTTAATTTAAATAATATATAAAATTAACAAAAACATAAAAAATTTAAGAGCGAGTAATATTTTTGTTAGTATATATTTTTAACTTTTTGTATTTGTTATTTAATTAGTATTATCATTTAAATTATTCAATTATAAAAATAGTTATTTTTAATAATTTTAAAAAGATATAAATATGTTTATGTTCCTATATAGTCTAGTTCATTTTAATTTTCTTATGGCATGAATAAGGGTTAACATGTAAATAAAAATCAATAAATAGGGTTGACTATTTGAATGGCATTTGGGTGAATGTGAGTTAAAAAAATATTTACTTAGAACTGCCATCACTAAACTCAATATAATTCAACATACAATTTGTGACATTGGTTAAGAGACTCACTAAATTGTTTTAGATGAAAAAACTTTCAATATATAGTTTACGAGCGTGAATTGACTTATTTGACCTACAAATTTTATCAGGTAAGTGAGGTTTACGAAATTTAAAATTTCGAAATTTAAAATTGATTCAGAATACAGACTTTTTATATTATGAATAAATCAATTTAATGTGATAGATTTTCCTTTTTTTTTCAAATTGTTATTTGAACTTCCGGAGCAACTCATTTTCCCACAATTTTTTTTCGACGAAATATAAATCTAACAAAAAACTATTTATCTTGCAAATCAAACTTATTAACCTATATTTAAAATATTTACTTCATATATCACCACTTTAATGACTCGTATTAGTCTTCTTACTCATCCTAAGTATAGCTAACATAATCTCTCCAGCTAAATATCGCTTATAAAATATCGATTCAATTTCTTAGAACACATTAGAAGATGTGAACTAGGAATAAACAAACTATACTTATTGATAAATTACAATTTCAAGATAATTATAAATTTTTAGTTACAGGGTTGAACTTGACGGGTTAATAACTGATAATTTTAGTAATATTCTAATAATTCACTCTAAAACAATTTTAAAAATAATCTTAGTTGGTTCGTAAAAAGTTATTTAAAGAGTAAAATTGATTTAAAACCTATTTAGTTTAAATATAATGCTGGAGAATATAAAAAAGAATAAAGTTTCTCTAATTAACACACGTGTGTGTATATGTATAAAACACGCAATATAAAAAAAAATCAGTAATATTAACACATAGAAAATAATACTAATCTTTATTAGAAAAACATTTTAGGGCGTGGTGTTAACACTCTTGACACTGTCACCGTCTTTCACCGCCGATTAGAAGGCATTGAAGCTGTGTTGTGTGGCGGCGCGTCACGTTCTCTCTCCCTGCCGTTTAGCGTCGACATTAGGTATTGAAATTTCTCTGCGTTAGGTTTAGGGTTTAGGGTTTATGCTTTCTACTTCTTTATTCTTCTGTAATTTTATCAGAGAGCAGAAGCAGAAGAAGAAGATGCAGGTTGAAGGCATAGTAACTCAGCAACCAACAATGGGGTCACTGAAGAGGAAGTCGCCGGAAGAGCCTTCAACTTCATCTTCGCAGCCACTGCACGATTGTGTGCACCACGTCTCATATCCACCCGGTTACACCCACCCTTCTTCACCGTCCACTCAAACGCACGCAGAACCCGCCAAGAAGTTCCCATTCACTCTCGATCCCTTTCAGTCCCAAGCCATCACTTGCCTCGAAAACGGCGAGTCCGTCATGGTCACCATTCAAACCAAATTCTACTTTCTTTTCTGCTTTTGTTTTTTGAAAATTGATTTTCTCACTTGTTGGAGCTGTTTCTGTGAAATGCTTAGGTGTCTGCTCATACCTCTGCTGGCAAAACCGTGGTGGCGTTGTATGCTATTGCGAAGTCCCTCCGAGATGGGCAGCGCGTGATCTACACTTCCCCTATCAAGGCTCTCAGCAACCAGAAGTACAGAGAATTTAAGGAAGAATTTTCTGACGTTGGCTTGATGACCGGAGACGTCACCATTGATCCCAATGCTTCTTGTTTGGTAGGTACGCTGCTCCGAGGTTTTGAATTGCGGTTACCGTCGCTGTTTTGTCACGTGTTGTGGACAAATGCTGTGGCCATGTACACCCGACAAACCTTGGTTTTGTGTTCATAGACGGGTTTTTACAACGTTACGCCTTAGTTTTCCTTAATATGGAATCATAGGTTGTCTCTAAATTGAAATTTAATTGATTCAGGTCATGACTACGGAAATCTGGCGTAGCATGCAGTACAAAGGGTCTGAGGTCACTAGGGAGGTGGCTTGGATTGTTTTTGATGAGGTGCATTACATGCGTGATCGTGAGAGAGGTGTGGTTTGGGAAGAGAGTATTGTTTTGTCGCCCAAGAATTCGCGTTTTGTGTTTCTGTCTGCCACTGTCCCCAATGCCAAGGAATTTGCTGATTGGGTGGCAAAGGTCGTTGATTGATCTGCTCTTAATTACATTAATTTTGTGGGCGTTTCTCTAATGCTTTTTGCTTACTTGCAGGTGCACCAACAACCTTGTCATGTTGTTTATACTGATTACCGACCAACACCCCTTCAACATTACATTTTTCCTTCTGGAGGTGATGGTCTATATCTGGTTGTGGATGAAAAGGGAAAATTTCGCGAAGACAGCTTTCAGAAATCTTTGAATGCTCTTGTTCCTGCCACTGAGGGTGATAAGAGAAAAGAGAACGGCAAGCGGCAAAAGGGTTTGGCGATGGGTAGAGTTGGTGAAGAAAGTGACATATTCAAGATGGTGAAAATGATCATTCAGCGTCAATATGATCCTGTGATACTGTTCAGCTTTAGCAAAAGGGAGTGTGAGCTTCTTGCAATGCAGGTAAAGTTCAACTTGCTGTTTATTGTCAAAAAAATCCGTTTATTTTCTTTCCGTTCTCTCTTATGTGACTCTGTATCTCTAATGTTCTTTTCGTCTCTGTAGATGGCAAAAATGGATCTTAATGGGGATAATGAAAAGGACAACATAGAACAAATATTTTTTAGTGCTATGGACATGCTTTCAGATGACGATAAGAAACTACCCCAGGCAAGATACTTCCTTAACTTGGTGTTCTCGCCGCCTCTCATGGGCACTTTACCACTGCATATGCATATTGCTGAGTTTTAGCTCTTCTCATTTCTAGAATTATTCAACAAAATAAATAAGTAGAGGTTCTTATTGATTTTAGCTCAAGGTCCTTCTTTGGTAAGGAAAAAGTTGAAACAATGCTCTACTTTCATCTATGAGTTTTATTACACCCTATAATTGAATAAAACAAGAATGTTAATGAAGTAGTGGGCTTAGGATTTATAAGACCTGGACTATTAGGGAGCTTAACAAAGTCCCTGTTGGAGAAGCTTTGGTTTAGTTGTGGTTCAAAATTCAACATTTTGTTTCTCACTGACGATATTGGATTATATTTTCAATTCAAGCATTTTAATTTTGACATGGTTGTCTCAAGGAAGTTTCCATCTGACATTTCTCATATTTACAGGGAGATTCAGCAGCCTTATTATTCTGAATCCTTTTTTTTTGCTGTTGTGGAGGATGTATTATCCCTCTGTAGTTGTCTCCCTGAGAATTTGGTATTCAGCCGAGCTCAATGGTGTCATTTGTTCCATATAAATGACCTCTCCTCCTAGTGAGATAAGACTTTTGTCGTTGCAGTTCTAGTTTCTTTATCAAAAGATGGAAGTGCCGAAGCATCTCTGTTATTTGTCATCTCAACTATGTTGGCATCCCAAGTACCATAGAAAAACAATTAAAGAAGGCACACAGGCAAGTGGGGGAACTAGGCTAAAACCTGCTAAAAAAACCTATGTGGCAGAGAAAATCAATCCCTAAAGAATACAGGATTTAAGAAATTAGGCACATCATCCCACCAAGAGAAACCCTGTGAACTGATGTCAGCAATTTTATCAGCGTAATGATTCCCCTCCTGAACATAGTTCCAGTTGTGCTTTCGTCTGTTGAATGTAATTAAAAAAATGTTATTCTATCAAATTAATATAAAAAACCACGGTCTTCCTAAATTTAACATCATTTTTTCAGGTTGTGCACTGTACATATAGTGGTCAAATTGTATTAAAATCAACAGATGTATATCTATCTACTCATACCGGCATTAACAATCATGTAATCTGTTTCCACATTGTTTTCCAAACCTTCTATATAGAGCCTCCTATGACCAATTGGCCAGAGTTTGATCCTTATCTCCTGATCCTATCAGGAAACTAAAATTTCTACTTTCAGGGTCATATGTGGTATCCTTAAGAGTCGAGTGTCGCAAAATGAAAACAGCAGAAAATAAAACATTGGAAGCAAGCATTGCAGTAAAACAGCTTCTTCCCTTTGCAAAATTGGATATGACAACACCCTTGAAACAATAATGAATGTTCTGAGCACTTAGTACAAGCTAAGGACATAATCCTGTCCCAAATCAAATTCCGTGCAAGGATGTTATTTCCTTTAAGGTCCATTTATCTTCTCCAACCAAATGCACCAAACAATGTAAAGACTGTATGCTGACAAATTTTTTTGACCTTAGATTTGCCGAAGTATTTAAAAGTAGGTAGATAGGAGTAGGGCTGCTCAAGGGTAGGCAGGAATATCCAGTGTTCATGGAAAAGGTGTTCGTTGTAGCATGTTTGATTTTGCTTAAAGCTAGGGAAATAATTTCTTATTTCTTCAAAAAAATTGAGCCAAACGCACAACTAGTCTGTAGCAAATCGTTGTTTTATTCATGTTATGTTAAGCACTGCATACAGAGAAAGTGCATAATCTTGGATCCTTGGATTTCTATCCAGAGAGAATTTTTTCAAGAAGGAATCTTTTCTGGTTATGGAAGTTGACATCTGGTGAAGTGTTTTGAGAAGAAAGTCAGTAGAGTTCCATGAGCCGAATTCTATTCAGGACAGGCATACAGTCTGACCCGAGTAAAGGGACTGTAACTCATCCACCTCTTGTTACTGAATTGTAAATTATACTTTTAATGAGGACACTGAAAATTGTTTATGGGGAAATAGTGCTGATTGTAGAAAGATTGAATGGTTGAGGAAAACCTCTAGCAGCAGGAGACATTACGTACTGCTGAATCCTCTCAAAACTTGTTTGATGTTTAAGCTTGTCCTTTCTTAACCCTGTTGCTTTCTAATTAATCTAGAAATACAATAATATCAATGTCGTTGCATGTTGAGTCACTTTTAAGGTATCTTTTTGATTTTTGTTTATTTTTCTCTGTTTATTTTCAGGTTTCGAACATGCTGCCTTTACTGAAACGCGGAATAGGAGTACATCACTCTGGTTTACTCCCAATTTTAAAGGAAGTGATTGAGATCTTATTTCAAGAAGGGCTAATCAAGGTTTGTGGAAAGAAATCATGAGATACGATACTTTTTTCATCTGTATAAACCATGAACCTGTGATATAACTGTGTTCACACCTTATAGTTAAAAGCATAAAATTACATACCTCAGTTAAAAACATAACTACATGCTGGTATTAGCGCTCATGGTTGATTAGTTAAAAGCAATTATAGCAATTTGTTTGCAGGCATCATATCGTAGCCACCCCTATATTATTTAATTATATGAATCTAGAAGTGGGTATTTTTATAAAATGTTATTTTGTTGTCAAGCTACATGGCTTGAATTTAAAATCTCATACTAGTTACGGGTTCCCTGTCCTCTTTTTTTGCTCAATTGTTTTGTCCATATTTTTTAACCTACTGGAGCAAATATATTTTCTTTTCATCTTTGGTCTTAATATTATTGATACATTTAACAATCCTTGTTTGATTGAAACTATAGATTCTAACGATTCTAACTAGAAATATTTTTATTTAGTGCTTGTTTGCCACAGAAACATTCAGCATTGGTTTGAACATGCCTGCAAAAACTGTTGTTTTCACAAATGTCCGCAAATTTGATGGGGACAAGTTTAGGTGGATATCCAGTGGAGAATATATTCAAATGAGTGGTCGTGCTGGTCGACGAGGCATTGATGAACGTGGGATATGTATCCTCATGGTTGATGAGAAGATGGAGCCTTCTACTGCTAAAAACATGGTTAAAGGGGCGGCCGATAGTTTAAACAGGTAAATTGTTGGCTTAATTTAATTTAAAGAGTTTCATATCTGACAAGGTTCTGCAAGATAATGGTTTACCAGTCCATTTTGTTAAAGATATATAGTCTTAATGATAATGAAACTTTGCAAAATGGATTTCTTGTTGGTGTACTTCACTATTAGTGGTATAAACTCTTCAGTGTTTCTGAAGAATGCTGGGTTAGGGCAGTGTCTGGGGCCTTTTATCTTATGGCACATGGATTTAAAGGGACAGTTTATATCAAGATATTTAAATCTTCTTAAGGTGATAAAAGCGTGCTGTGTGTTTGACAATTCCTGCATCTTGAGATTTATTTTGACGAGTAGCTTCTTTGGGATAGATTAGGCATCTGGCTTCCACTTGATGTCAAGCTCATCTGGTCTGTGTGTCTGTGAGAGTTTCTCTTACGAATACTGAGGGATTGGGCACTCTACATCTTTAATATTTGCTTTGTTCTATTGATTGTTTCATTATTTCTTTTTTAAGGAGGATCTCATATCCTCCTAATATTTTATAATCATCTTCTCTGTCTTAATGATTTTATTATTTTAAAAATAAATAAATAAATTAGGCTTTATGCATTTTTAAATTAATGCATGGACATTCTACTCTTTACATATTGACCTTACTGATGCCTTATATTTCGTCAGTCATTAGGTTTCCTGCTCATTTAAAAAACCTGCTACTTTCCAGCTAGGGAATTCTCTCTTTAAGGAGAGAGAGATAAACCAAAAGGTGAAGAATGGAGTTAGCATCTTGTTCAGACAGTTCCCTGAATAATAGCAAGCTTGTTTTACAAGCTTTCATTGATATACAAAATAATTAAAATATCACTTCAAGTTACAGATGAAAAATCTTATAATGATGGAAACATACTTACATATCTTACACTCCTTATTTTTCTCTGACAGCTTATTGTGAGAGTGATCTTGATGGTTAGTAACTGAAACCAAGTGCAATATGGGTTCTATTGGTGATTGGAAAATCATATCTGACTGTTATGGTGATGTAACTTGTGGCATAATAGATGATGCCATAATGGATACTGTTTAAAATGTAAAGCTTGATAACATGAGCTTTAGATAACATTCATTCACCAAAAAATATATGTTTTCTATTTTTCAGATTGTAGCTTGCATAAATAAATTATCTTTATTCTCTGACATTTACATCGGCCTTCCCTTGCGTTTCAGTGCCTTTCATTTAAGCTACAACATGATTTTAAACCAAATGCGGTGTGAAGATGGTGATCCTGAAAATTTGCTCCGTAATTCTTTTTTTCAGTTCCAAGCTGATCGTGCCATTCCTGACCTTGAGGTTTGTTTAAATTTATAAGGCTGGAAATAAGAGTTGTTATTTTTGTGGGGTTGGGTGTTCAATAGTGTGATGAGGTTATGCAGATATTTGCTATCTCTAAAAAATTTAAGGTTACATCTGACGTATACAATATTCTTTATGATTGTGTGGGTTTAAAGTATTTCTTGTTATTGTCAAACTCAAAATTGGCTAATTTGATTCAGACGGAAATTTCCTTCCAGTATGGTACCACATTTATCTGAGTTAAAAGGGATATTTCAGCTGTTGACCAATCATCACAACAATGATTTATATGACACTCATCCTGATTGAGCACTAACCTCGAACAAAGTTTTTCTTTCTTTTACCAGTGGTTACAGTGGTGTAATCTAGAATTAAAAATCATCTCTGTATTCTACCCATTTGATCATGCATTTGTCTTTACTGATTTCCTACCATAGTAATAGGATGTGTACCTTGTTTCAGTGTGTTAGCTACGGGTTTGGAGATTAGAAAATGGATTTTTAGAAACTGATAATATATCACCCGCAGTCCAATCTTTCACAGGACAGAATGCCTCTAGTCTTCTGTTCCTATCTCTTTATGGTCTCTCTCTGCCAAATTCTGTTAGAATTCTAACTAAAACTTGCTGACTCTAACTCTCCCAAGTAACAGAAATCAGGCCATTGGAATTAGGTATTATAAGTCAAACTTCTTTATTGATTTGGTATCCTTTTTGGTTGAATTAGTCCTTGATGTTGATAAAGTCCTTGATTTGGTATATCTTACTCATTGATCAAATGGTCTGAACTTTATCCTTTCCTCTTCCAATCTTGGGAAGGTGCTCCCTTTGTCAATACTTCCAGTCTAAATTGTTGTGGAAAGACCAAAGAGGCATACCAGTACTACTTACATAAAAGTTAAACCATTAATGTGCCTCTATTTTAAGTTGATTCGGGTATTATATCAAGAAAAAAAGTATAATTTTTTCTCTCTCTTTTTTGTCATTACAGAAACAAATAAAGGTGCTTGAAAAAGAGAGGGAATCAATTTTTATTGAAGAAGAAAACAGTTTAAAGGATTATTTCAATCTGCTGGAGCAGCATAGAAGTTTGAATAAGGAGGTCCGTGACATTGTGCTATCTCCAAGGCACTGTTTACCTTTTCTACAGCCTGGGAGGCTTGTTTCCCTTGAATGCACTTCAAGTGATGAAGATCTAACACCCATTTTTATTGAGGACCGGTTGACTTGGGGGTTGGTCATTAATTTTGAAAGGGTTAAGAGTGTTTCTGATGGTGAGAATTCTTAATGATTTCTAGTGATTTATATACACCTTTGTATGTTGAAATTTTAGTCTGTTTATATCGTAAAAGTAATAATAAAAATTTCAGATGATGCAAGTGTAAAACCTGAGGACGCATCTTATAATGTTGATGTTCTTACAAGATGTGTTGTGAAGAAAGATAAGATTGGGAAAAAATCTATTAAGATCGTTCCTCTTAAAGAAGTTGGAGAACCCATAGTGGTTTCAGTTCCTCTCTCTCAGGTAAGTATTTTTAAACTGTTTAACAGATGTAATGTATCTGAAGGTTGGGACTGATACTATCCAATCGATTGTTAAAATGTTGATTTAAATGGGTATATACTTTTTTCTTAATTATGATTAATAAATTATTTGTGCTTCACTGTTAACAGGTCAATACGATAAGTAGTCTGCGTTTGTTTATACCGAAGGATCTTTTGCCATTGGAAGCACGAGAAAACACACTGAAGAAAGTGTTGGAAACTCTTTCTAGATTTGGTGAGAAAGGATTGCCCCTTTTAGATCCTGAAGAAGACATGAAGGTATTGTTCATCTATTCATTTCTTCTTTTTTGTTTTTTCCTTTTGAATCTTTCCTGATTACACAATCATCATTTTGATTTTTTTTTTTTTATCAGATTCAAAGCAGCTCATATAAAAAGGCATCTCGTAGGATAGAAGCTTTGGAGAGCCTATTTGAAAAGCATGAAATTGCAAAGTCACCACTTATAAAACAGAAACTGAAAGTTTTACAGAGGAAGCAAGAACTGACTGCAAAGATAAAGTCCATTAAGAAAACATTAAGATCTTCTTCTGCTTTAGCTTTCAAGGATGAACTTAAAGCAAGAAAGAGAGTTCTTCGGAGGCTCGGGTAAAGAAACTTGTATTGTACTTCATCTGTTCCTTCTTTTATTGTAATGCTGCAAGACCTTGAAGCTTTGACTTGGATAGCTGTTCATGTTCTGTTCTGAGCTCTTTATATAAAAAAGTTTCTACCTAGTAGTCCTGAAAAGAATTAATTGTTCCCTTGAAATATTATCTCAGTTTTTGTGTACAAATGCAACAAAAAACCATTTGGTTCTTTTCTATTTGAGGTCTTCTACACCCCCCAGGATAAGGTGGATTAGTCATCCTCTACTCTCTTTTTTCTTGTAGTATTTCTTGTTTTCCCCCCGTAAAGAAATGCTGAACATTGGATGTTTGTACAGAATGGTTTGCTGATTTCTTTTTTGTGCTTGTACTTTTTCACTTTTCTTTGCTTTAACCACGTTAAGTTAGAGACACCGAACCATCTTTACATCCGCTGTTCCATATGTATTTGGTGACAGAATACTTAGAACTATCAAATAGATCTTAATCCCTTACGGCCAACTTTTAAGGTCCAATTTGTGAAATTGGCAAATTTTGTATGGGTTTTATATATGTTTCTCTCTATCAGATAGTTTCAGCAGCCCTGTTTGATTAACTTCTGTTGATGAAAAGGATATTCACGTCAAATCTTCATTACAGATATGCTACAAGTGACAATGTGGTGGAGTTAAAAGGGAAGGTTGCTTGTGAAATTAGTAGTGCAGATGAATTGACCCTAACAGAATTAATGTTCAATGGGGTCTTTAAGGACATAAAGGTGGAAGAGATGGTTTCTCTCCTTTCTTGTTTTGTCTGGCAAGAAAAAATCCATGATGCTGCCAAACCTCGGGAAGAACTTGATCTGCTTTTTATGCAATTACAAGACATGGCTCGGAGAGTTGCCCAACTTCAGCTGGAGTGCAAGGTAATGACAGAATAACAATGCATTGCATATCTGGCGTCTAAGTGCACATTGTTTTTCAAGTTCTATTTGTGAAAATCTAGGTCAATTATTGTATATTAGAAAAGTTTTATACAAGTAAGTTCCATTTTGAGGATGAACGATTAGGAAAACCTTGTCATTTTGATCACTTCATTTTTTTTTACCAATGCAAATTGTTCAGATCATATTGTTTTTCAAGTTTTATTTGGGAAAATCTAGGTTAATAATCGTATCAGCTGAAAATTAGAAAAGTTTTATACAAGTTAGTTCCATTTTGGGGATGGATGATTAGGAAAACCTTATTGTCAGTTTGATCACTTCATTTTTTTCTAATGCAAATTGATCAGATATTCAGTTGTGGTTCCACTTGATTGGGCAAGATAGTGGACTTGTCTACTATTTTTATGGGATTCCTTTTGGTCAACTGCCTTTCTTTGTCCTTCTTTCAGGGCATCCTCTGCCCCATCTTCGCAGTCCTTTCGGAGTATCTTTCCTAACCTGCTATAAAATCTGATTTTTCATTTAAATTTAACAAAATCACTCCTACTGATGTCAACATCCTCAACTAAAAAATCATTGATTTTCATCTTTGATACACTTAATATTGAGTTAGTCCTTAGTTATCTTTCTCATGTCTTAGCCATTCTATATACTCCGTCCATTCCTTATTATAAATCATTTTTAATTAATTCACATAGATGAAGTTTGTTTAAATTGGTTAAAGGTCTTGAATATTTTAAAAAAAAAGGCCCATACTCTCCAAAATTGTTTTTATTTGAAAATCCAATAAATTTTATTAGTTTATCTTTTCAATATTAGTGATTAAGGGTAGACTTGGAAAATAATATTTAATGTTTAAATACTTTTTTACACAGTGACTTCTGGGAAGGAATTGGGTATATACTTTTCTCCCTTGTTAGGGTCCAATACACTGCTTTTCCTTGAATACTGTAGATTGGACTCAACTTGTAGGGCTCTCAGTGTGTCTGTTTACTATCTTGTAGCCTTCTAAAGTGTCTCCGCTTTTCTAGTTGTAAAATGCATTAACAAGTTCTTTTTCCTTTGACTTTTTTTGAAAATAAATAGGTGGAAATTGACGTTGAGAGTTTTGTCAAGTCGTTTAGGCCTGACATTATGGAGGCTGTGTATGCATGGGCGAAAGGTTCTAAGTTCTATGAGATCATGGAAATCACACAAGTCTTTGAAGGTAGCTTGATTAGAGCAATTAGACGACTTGAGGAAGTTCTTCAGCAATTAATAGCAGCAGCTAAGTCAATTGGGGAAACTCAACTTGAGACAAAGTTTGAAGAAGCTGTGTCCATGATCAAGAGGGACATTGTCTTTGCAGCATCCCTGTATTTGTAGTTCCTTCTAGAAATTATTTATTGCATACATTTCAAAAGAACGTACATTGATAGAAGCAAACGCGGAGAATCATGTGGAAGGACATCAACTACATGATATCACCCTGCTTGATTTTGATCTCCACTAACACCTAGAAATATGTAAAACCATTGTATCTTCAACAACTACTTGATTTCACTCTGAAGAGTTCTATTAAGTTACATGTGAGTTTAGATGAGCAAAGTTTAGCAAGAAATCAACCTTTATATTACGGATTGCTGGAACTCGATTTTTCGATATAGATCCATGTAAAATAGGGAGAGTCCATGTAAAGTGGGAAATCATTAATGTATCATCTATAGACGATGATATGAAAAATTAAAGATTGATAATGTGCACATCCATAAAATAAATTAAGTAAAATTTATTAGTTAGGTTATTTTATTTTTCAAATTTATTTTAGAATGTTTAAAAATGCATCTGCTGTTAGTGTCATAAAATCTTGTTAAGTAACATTGAAAATTCTAAAAAGCAGTCGGTTAAATAACAAAGTAAAAATATTGTGGGTTGATATCTAAAGTATATGCTAATTTTATATTTTTATTATTGTTATTTTTTTTTTTTATTATTATTATTATTATTATTATTATTATTATTATTATTATTATTATT
>Ga0209489_103251_pt1 | contig 31947 bp, 13 predicted proteins | sample SiratrowhiteBW_FD_187527 | JGI IMG/M metagenome (GOLD analysis project Ga0209489, IMG submission 187527) | Root nodule microbial communities of legume samples collected from California, USA - Siratro white BW (SPAdes) (version 2) | ecosystem: Host-associated > Plants > Roots > Nodule | place...
TATATATATATATATATATATATATATATATATATATATATATATATATATATATATATATATATATATATATATATGCTTATATTTATGAATTATTATAAGTTTTGAACTGAGCTTCTTTTAGTAGTTAAGTTTTGCAATGTTAATGTTACATATTTAAAGTAATATAAATTTAAATAATTGTAAATTAAATTTAACATTCTGTTGTTACTCGAATAAAATGCTACTAAACTGATTGGAATACGAGCACGAAACGACAGTAGGAAAGTGAAGTGATGTGGATTTAGAAAACTCTGTTAGAATATTATAATTAGATAAACAAATCAATAGAATATCATAGATAATTAAGGAAATATAAGAGAATATAAGTAAGAATGTCATAGAGATAATCAATCAAGGGAGTATCAAAGAATATTAATAGAATATCAGATAATATCAAATATGTTTATTTAGAATAATTTTTATATTTAGTTTCTTAAAATTCTATATTAAGTGAGCTATTGTAAACAAAGAAAACAACATTCAATAAAAAACTTTCTTCTCCTATGTTATCATATTTTTTTTATTCATAATTATCATATCCTTGTCTAATATTTTTTAATCATCGATACCATCGCAATAAACTCCCAATAACTCTTCAAAGTTGTTTGTTTTCTTATTTCCTTTTCAAAGTACGTTGAGATCAATTTATAAGTTTTATGTCATTGGGTTCAATTCGAGTGAGGTTTCTTAATGTTAAGTTAAAACAAAATACACTCTTAATTTCCATTGAAGATGAAAATGGCAAAATGTTCAATTAATTTTATTCTTTTCGAATATTGGAAGTGGCCGTTTTCCTTCTTACTCAATTCATATATTTTTATATTTTAAATTAAATGTTACATAAATATATGGTAAAAACAAACAAAAAGAGTAGTTGAGAAATCATATCGTATTTTAATCACTTATTAATAAAAAAAGTATAAGTTTCACTTCACAATTGACTCACTCACAGTGTAAAGTGCTAGAAGCCAAGTATGGGATAATTGAGGAAGGTATGATGAAAAGAAGCAAAGAAGGAATGGTGGAGATAAGAAAGTTGAATGAGACTTTTTCTTAAATTATAAGGTGAGATTCGATAAGATTCCATCATCTAGTTTAATCAAGTAAACAAGTAACTAAAAATTGGATAAGACTCCGCAAAATCTTATTTAATCAACACTGATTTTAGTAAACAAGTAAAGCAAAAAAATAACATAATGGGGTTTTTCTTTATCAAAATTAAGGGTGGGTGAGATTGTTATGGGTAGACATGGGTTATGTATTTGGTAAAATGTTTAACTTAATTAATTTTTTTATTAATTAAAAGATTTGTTAACCTTTTAAATATTCTTTCGTAGTAACTTGTAGCGTCTTTTATGCGCTGGTTTAAGTGATACTTTTTAAAATGTTAACATTTAGTTTTCTATATTTTTAATCTTTGTAATATTTATTAAATTTGTATTTTTAGTCTTTTAAATAACGTAAACTTTATCGTACTTCAAAATATGATAGCCACTTCATAAATAAACTTAATGAAAATATGACATTTACTTAAAAGATTATATTGTTTTATATTAAGTTAATAATACAATACACAAAATGAAAAAAAAAAGTAAAAGTAAACAATATAACTAAAATAATTTATAAATAAAAATTATATAATTTTTAAATTAATTAAATTTTAAATACCCAAAAAATATTTTTATAAATTAAACTAAATTTGATCTAAAAATATCATAACGTATTTATTTGTATTAATTATTTTAATGGAAAAATTTATCAAATACTTATAATTTAATTTAAACTGCAACTAAGCTTTTTACTTCTAATTAATTTTATAAAAACAAATATAGTCATAAATCTTGTTTTTAGAATTTCTTTAATACCAACTATTAAATTAGAGGAGTATTTACCTTTGGCAACGAAGACTTTAGATCTATGGTCACTTATACCAGTTGCTTCGTGGCAGATATTCAGTGAACAGAGTTAGCATATCTCTAGGCAAACATAAATATGTTTTTATGTTTTGTCTTAAAAACGATAAATAATGATTCAATATATTGTGTTCTTTTACTTCATCTAATAGGTAAAATCTTAATTAAATGATATGCACTTTGTTAAGAAAATTCTTTATTAGTTTATTTTGTTTTATGATGAATGTTTTCGTCTTCGTATTTATTAAGAAAATCTAAAAAAAAAATTTATTAATATCAAAGATCTATTGAAAAATGAAATAAAATTGATGTGTCAACAACTATCTTAACATGTCTTATGTCAAATTTATGTCAAACTTAAAAAGGGTATATATCAAGTATGATCCTATATAATTTATTTCAATTATGTCAACTTGTTTAAAGAAGATATAAGTATTTAATGTTATATGGAACACATTTAATGCATCTCTACATAGATCTAAAGTGAAGCTTCTTATCAAGTAGAAAATGATTTACTACAACTCTTTTCTTAACTCTCTATATAAAGCAATCTTTCAACTTGAAGAAAAGAATAATTAGTCATCAAGAGTTGTCGAAACACAGTCAATATTGTTGTTCAAACCTTTCTACCTATGATAGTTTATATCACCCCTTTCTTTATAAAAATCATTTAGCTAGAAGTGACTGATCTCGAAAAAATACTCAAGTCTTAGTAAGGATTGGTTGTGTTCCAAATAATATTATGTTGTAACTTCATAATATTAATCTACCTAGTATAAGTTGATCAAGTAGATTAAAAGTTGGACTTACTCTACATTTACAAATGAACCATTATAGAAATCTATAATATAAATCCTTCTTTTTCTTAAGCATGTTTAAATTACATTTTATTAAATTTGCCCTGACAAAAGAATGACAGTTTTTTAAAAGTTGAGTTGTTAGAAATGTTTTTCTTACATATTGTCTATTACGTGTTAAAAAATTACGTTTATTATCACTCCTTCAAACTAAACTTTGCGAAAAATTTAAAATGTTTTGATACACAAGTCTATCAAGAAGTAGAATTTAAGACTAACTCAACCTTACAAAATTAGCTTGTAAAGTGAGGTTTGCACTCACATTATAAACTATTCAAATGTCTCATCTCTAGTCGATATGGAATCTCCAACATGCCCTCTCACGCCGAGACTGCTCAACTCGTGTGTGGGACTATATTATTTAAGAATGGTCTGATAGCGGCCTGATAAAGGGTGACCCAATAACCGTACTAGAATAGGCTCTGATACCATATCAAGAAATGAAAATTAAGTCTTACTCAATCTTATAAAACCAACTTATAAGGTGAGGTTACCGAATAAAATAAGTATTTACATGATCGAATACTCGAAAATGATAGTCAAGCATTCTGACACGATATTAAATGATCAAATGTGTGTCGTATAAACAATTTAATTCAATAAAGTTAAGATTTACGTTTTTTAAAATGTATTACATTATTTGAATGAAACAACAATAAAAATGCGTGTAAAATATTTTTTTATTAATTAATCTTTTCTTTTTCAACCCATTGTGGTGTAAGGGATTTTAAAACCTTGCTTAAAAGTTGTGTTCGAAAAACAATAATTGATTGTGGTGGTTCTTTTCTTTTATAATTTTATTTTTTTTAATCATAATAAAAAAATATAAAAAATAAATAATAATGATAAATATTTTATTTTATTTTTAATATAAAAGATTATTTTCATTCTCTTTTTTATATATTTATTTCTTACCAAATAACTTTTATTTTGATGTATTTCTCACTTTTTTTTTCTTTTTCAATCTCTTTACTTCTTTCTATTCTATGAAACAAAAGCTTAAATGTGGGACAAGTCAATGAATTTGCAAGGTGAAAACACAAGCTTATATTGGAAAGAAAGATTGAAAGAAAAATATATATGCATGTGTAAAATTGATGTTGTAAATTTAAATTTTTTCATACAAAAATTAAGTTCTCTCGCAATTTTTTTTATAATGTAAAAGTTAATCTTATTTTTAGTAATTTTTCTTCAGAAAGCTTTTATGAAAAAGTTGGTCTAAATATAAAAAAGGAGAACCCTCTTTTTACACTTCCTTTTTTTTTTTTTTGAATAAAAGACTCATGTTATCTTTATACACTTCCCTTTAATCATGTCCCATCAATAATATTTTGAAGGAGGCCACCTTTGAGCATCTTTGGAAACTTTAGCATGTCAATGGCATAATTAGTTGCGTTGCGTGGTTAAACAAAACGAGTGTGTGTGTGTGTGAGGAACACAAGAAATAGAACATCTAAGTTGAGCTAAGAAAGAAGCTAGGAATGGATAGATTGGACACAGATTAGAAGGTAAAACGTGTTAGTCATCTGCAAAATTAATAGGTTTACGTAGCTAGAGATTCTTTCCATCTTCTGTGAAGGATTTGACCTAACTCAGTTAATGGAACATGAAACGTGGAACAACCAATACACCTCATACTTTTCAACACCCTTCAGTCTCGCCATTGTTTTCGGCAACATTGACAAAGCTTTCTCCTTCATTTCATAACATTTTGGTTCTGTGCATAAAGTCATAGTTCGCATTTCACCTTTATTCCAATATCACAGCAGTCAAAATTTAAGTTTTAATCATAACCCTCTTGTATGTATAACGTATACTTTGAATCAGGTATACTTATACTGACTGAGTATAATTTAATAGATATTAAGCTTGATTAAGAATAATAATAAGTAGGGTATGAGAGATATTATAGGAAGGAACAGTCTTCATGTCATACCGGTAACAATTTTAATTTTCATATTTGTACTCGTTCAGTATTCATGGATTCATACATGTATTAATTACCCGCAATTTAGAATAAATAAAGAAATATCAATTTAAAAAATAATGTAAAACTTCACTTTTGATAGATGTAATTGATTATATATTATGCATATTTATTTATTTGTTTAAAATATTTCATGGAAATTACGTACACAAATATATTGAATATGTAAGATATATTTGTTCAACTATGACCAAAATTTGGATTATTATTATTAGATAAAGTTTAATGTTATTTTTTTCTTTTCTAAATCCTAATTTATATATTGTGAATGGCTTTGTGCCTATTTTATCATATATAATATGTGTATCTTAAATTTTCTTAAATACATAACACTAAATTAAAAATATTTAAACGTAACTAGAATTAAATTTTTATCATAATTCGATTTAAAAAAATTTATTTAAATTTTATTAGAATTAGATGTAGAAGAATTAAATTTTACTAGAGTTAGATTTAGAAAAATTAGGATTAAAATTATATTTGTTTGGTTTTAAATGTGCGTATACGTTTTAATTGATATTGTTTAGAGAGCATTTTTTTGTGATAAATTTCATATAAATTATAAATTAATGATATTTTAAAATCAAATATGTATTTTTGATTAAAGAACATAATTCATGATGTTGAAGTAGTATATAATATTTTTATAAAGTATCATGTATATGAAGATATGTCTAATGAAGAGATTCCTATCTATGCATTGATATATTACATAGAGATCAAGAGTTTAAATTAAATTACCCATTATCTAATTAATGAATAAAAAAGTTATTATTATTATTATTATTATTATTATTATTATTATTATAACTTTAACATCATACTCTTCATTCCTTTATATATGTGAAAACTTATTGTGATTATATTCATTATCGAAATTATTCTTTCTAAAATTTTATAATTAAATTATAAAAATATAATTGTCTAATTTCTATTAATTTTTCATAAAACACACCAAGTAAAAATATTTTAAATTACAAAATAATTAAGAAACTACTTTCTTTTAAAAAGTATTTTAACCATATTTTATAAGCATCTCATTTATAAAAGATTAATTAAAAATAAATGTTAATTATAAATTAATAAAAAGTGAAAAGGTCTACTTATAGAAAAAATAATAAAAGAAGAAAAATTATCAATTTAATTTACTTTCTAACCATACCACTGAATTCGATGAAACACACAAGACAAACATCACAAAATTAAAAATTAAAGAGAAAGATTAGTAATAATGTGAGAAAGGAAATATGTGTGAGGGGGATAGAGAGAGTGTTTAAATCTTATTCAATATCAATATAAAAAAAACATACATTGAAAAGAGATCTTTCAAAATAAACTTTGCTGCATTATTATGTGGATATCATAATAAGGGTCAACATCCCCATTTGCTTTTTTAACAGAAAGACACAAACTAGCACTAGCCTTCAAAGTTACGTCATGACGTAACATATCTCTATATTACAATGTACACTTCCTAAATCGAAGAGCTACGTTCATTTATAAATGATTATTTAATAAAATGTTAACTATAGTATATTATATTTAAGATAATTTTTCTGTCTGAGAGTGTTTTTTACCCAGATGAAATAAAAATGAATTATAATTCAGAAATTATGTGCCTAGACAGAAAGGAACATGTCATGGCCCAATGACTTTTGTAGCACATCATTGTGTGGAGGCTATGTCAAGAATTTAATTTGATACTTATACTTATAGCAGAAAGATGTGTGAGGATGACATGCAATGGTTCCTTTGAAAGCATAGAGTTAGTGGGGGTTGATACATCCCAAAGTCAACATTGATGAGTTAGCAATGACAAATGCATTGCACTCACTGTTTATTCACTTTCGTTTTCCTTTCTTTTCTCCTGGCTACGTTCTTACAGATCCTTATCACATCAGCTATGTCTTAGCCCACAAGAGGACAAAGAAGAGGGTAGTGCTTCTGGGCATGTAAGTCTATTCAAACTCCAAGTAATCATCCTTTTCAACACACTCTTGTCGTTTCTACACCTCTTGGCCCCCCAAATCATGTCCCTGTCTCTCCGCTACACTAAATTATTTCCAAAATTTAACTCTCTTTTCAACAATTTTTTCTATCATAATCTTCTAGTATTCTCTTCAACTAAATTATTTATTAGATTTCTAGTTGAAATTTGTTCAGTTTCTACAAAAGATTGAGATACAAATTATTGTTTCTTTGTCCATCATGAACATACTCCAAAGCTAAGTGAAAACTTATATTTAGAAATGTTTTTTCATATCATCCGTGCATCGTGCACTATCACTATCTGAGAAGTAAAATAACATTAGTTTATTTTTGTTGTTGTATTTTATCCCATCGTTCAAAGAGACCTGAAATGTATCTTAACACCTTTCTTAATACACCTAGGGATATGGCTTGAATAATTTATGAACTAAGAGAGTGAATTTCTTACGATCCAAGCAGGCTTTTACGTTTTCTTCCTTTCTTCAATTTTTCATTCACAACCAAAAATATCCAAACTTTTTCACTATGTTCTCAACATATTTTTTTTAACAAATAAAAACTTCATCATTGATGAATTTCTAATCTAAGAAAATAATACAACAAGCTTAAATTGTTCATTTCATACTCTTCATTTTTATTTTAAAATCTTTAATCATCTTTAAATTATTTTCAACAAAGGCCAAGTCATTCACATAATGCAACATTTAAATGTCAATTGTATCTTACTTTTTTAAATCTTTCTCTATGAAAAATAGTTATCAATGTTATTATATCATACTCTTAAAATTTATTTCAACTAATAAAGAGTTTGTTTTAACCGATAAAGAATTTTCTTTTGACCGATAAAGAGTTTTTTTAATTTGTAAACATTTTTTTCATAGTCTTCAATCATGAAGTCTTGAGATTGTCCAACACAAATCTCTTCTTTCAATTCACCATTAAAAAAACGATAACTTTACATCCAATTGAAATAATTTTTACCTTTTTTGAGTTACAAGAGAAATTAAACTTTAATAGTGTCTAAATGTATCTTAAGAGCAAAAGTCTCCTCAAAGTGAAGCTAGTGTTAACAACTCTTTACAACAAGTTGTGTTTTATTTTTTTGAACTGAGTCATTTAGGTTGTGATTTACTTCATTTATCCATTTCATACCAAGCTTCTTTTTCATTTGGCTTCTTAATCAACTCTCACATTTTGTTATTTTAAATTACTTTAATTTCTTTTTATACAGTCTTTCTCTAAGTTTGTTCTTTAATCATCCCTTGAAAACTGTTTTTATCATACAACACAATAATTTTACCTAGTAAAAATATCACTCAAACTCCTCATCTTTTTAAAAGATGAGCTTGGAGATGAGAAACTTAACCTTTAAGGACTTGAGGAGGGTGGGAAACTTGATAAGTTTGATGTTAATTCCTCATTTTATCTTCTACATTATCAAATGTGTTGAATTCTGGTATAAAATCTTTATTGAAATTGTTTTCTACTCCAACTTTTCTTCTTTTCAATTCCTCCATTATTCTTCATCTTTAAGTGTTGAAATTTATAACCCTTTGACATGGAAGTATAGCAATAAATATGCATCTCTCACTTCATTCTTCAAGCTTTATTTTCTTTAGCTTTTGACTTGAACATAACAAACACATTCAAGAATTTTAAGATGCCTCGTTGAAGACTTTCTTCTACTCCATATTCCAAATGGTGTCATGTTTCAAACAACATTTGTTGGATATCTATTCAATAGGTAAATTGTTATATTAACAACCTCTAGTCAAAATTCATTGGGCATTCCTCTCTCAAACAACATGAACTTTGTCATTTTCATCAGAGTTTGGTTCTTTGTCATTTTCATCAGAGTTTGGTTCTTAATTTTGGATACACCATTTTGTTGGGGATGTATAGTTAATACTTAATTATTTTTCTGATCTTTCATGTTCACAAAACTTTCTTAATTCATTGAGGACATACTTCTTTTCCCTATTACTTCTCAAGATTTTTATAAATTTATCACTTTATTTCTTAAGAAATACTTTAATATTTTCTCATAAAGTAAATCCATGTCATGCGAGTGAAGTTATCAATATATAAAATAGAGCACATATTTTAACTGAGAAAGAATATTGAGTATACCACATGTATTTTGTACACCAATTGTAACATCAAGAGTGGTCCGACACGGGTGATCCAATAAGCCCAACAACCTTGGTAGATAGGCTTTGATACCATATTAAGAAGTGAATTTTAAGTTTAACTCAACCTTACAAAAACAATTTGTAAGGTGAGGTTTGAACCTACTTATAAACTATTGAAAGACATCATCTCTAATCGATGTGGGATCTCTAATACTTGTTTTTGTTCCTTCTTTCTTAAAGAGTTGTTCATAATGTCTGTGAAGTGTGCATCCATCATGCACTTTATTTTTTTTTTTCTCAAACATTAATAATCTAAATACTATATTCTTTTTAGTAAGCAACATACAATCATTCTAATTTAAGTATTATTGTGTTATAAATAACATTTATTTTCTTCTCTCACCGCTAAGTTGAATTTTCTCCCATAATTAAAAATAAATAAAATCTTGTATTGTTTGTCACTTTTACCGCAATGATTTTCTTTTAAATCAAAGTTTCTATACTTCCAATTCTCAAATCAAAGAAAATAATCATACTTCAAAAATTGTCCCATGCTCAAGAATACTTGATAGAATAAAAAACAGAGTAAGACGTTATACGATTAACATTGCATCCTAAAATATTGACAGTAGTATAATGGATAATCTCTTCCATGTTTTACCATACTTCATAATTCATTTCAATATGCAATTAAGATTAGAAGTAATGTATTAGTATAAACAAAAGTCAGTGAACTGCGTGTTGTAAGCTGTAACACATCATTTCACACTAGATATCATTATATTCTATTATATGAGTTTGTTCTTCCATTCCCGCCACCTCTACCCTCAATTTTTATAATTCCGACAGAGCTAAAAAAATGTGAACACGTGATTATACACCTGATGATTCCAAGCTGCATCAACTAAATGAGTACCATATTCTTTGAGCATCTCATATAAAAGCACAAATGCACCCGAAAACTGCTTGTTGTTAATAATCAGGTCATCTATAATCAGAATGTTGGCTTCCTTGTTAGCCCATTTTTCCCTGTCATACCATGAACTACTGAATGCTTTCCAATTATTCCTTTTCGAAATGATAGAGACAGAATTGGTTCCTCCTTGTATACTCAGAGCCATCTTCAATATATGTAAACTATTATTCCTTACTACACTATCCTTGTCAACCTTACCAGATTGAGTTTGATTTTAAGTAGCAAACAATGACCAAGTTATATAAACAGACAAAAAAGTCCTATCTTTATTTCATCCTAGAACTATTTTTCTGTTTTTATGTCAAATTCTTCAGTTTCAATTACTGTATCATTGTCATCATGTTCATATTCTTCTATGACCAGGACAAAGAGAAATAAAAGATAGCATATTATATGCCTCTCTTCTCTTTGAAGTCCAACTGAAAACAGTGTTCTGCAGCAGCTCATGAATTCGATGAAGAAATAGATGGTTATCATTGATGTCAAAGTATAATTTTAATATCTACAAAATGCACCTTTTCCGTTTTACTGATACGCGGAGTGTATCTGTTAGCATATACCGAAGGGCCGCTTCCAGAATCACAGACAGAACATTAGATGACGTTGACAATTTGAAACTATTTGACAGAGACACCAATAACCATAAACAGAACACTTACAAAAATCTTTTAAAATGACAAAACTTCTAACATAGTTATTTCATATCTTCAAATAATTAGTTTATTATTTAATTTTTTTAAAATACTTTAAATTAATTTTCTAGTAGGATTACTCCTCTTAATTATATTTTTTTCATCTATAAAATTTACATTCAAAATTCAATTATAAAACAAGCCTAATTCCGCTCACACCAAATAATCTTCTTCGTTCAAAAACCTTGTTTAACTCATTAATTATAAACACCACTTTTCTTATGATGTGTCATTTCACACATTTGAACAATTACTCCATTATCAAGTTTCGCATAATAATTATTTCAAAAACTAATTCATATTTAAACAATATTTGTTAAATTTTTGTCTATTTTTTCCCTTTTTAACCCTCGTTACCCCTTTACTTTTACTTTTTTTTTTAACATCCTACTCATAAAAATTTTAAAAATTACTATCAATTATGTCAAAATTTTACTTTTTTTAATTTTCTTACAATTAATATAACAATAAAATATTAATAAATAACTACATTTAGGCCAATTTCACTTAAAAACTAAGCATTATTTAAAAAAAAAAAAAACAGAAACAACAACAACATTGTGTAAGTTTAACCAAAGTCCAACTTTTCTGTGTAAGTTTTCTATTACTTAAATCTATCTTTTATTCTCAATTACCTTTGAAACTGCGCTGACAACTATTTTTACATGTTTTTCACTAGGGGCCTCAAATTAAGCAAAAGGGACTCAATGTTCTTCATGAATTGAACCCGAAGGATAAACATGCACTCACGTCTATTTTTTTAATAATAATATGAAAACTCACTTTTATTACATTTAGACATTTTAAAATAGAAATTAAATACAATCACTTGTAAGATGATTGTATAAAGTAGTGAGGTTTTCAAAATATTTCTCAAAAAAGTTAAAAATGAATTAATTTAACTTGGTTTATTTGATTGGAAGTTAAAAATTTTAAATCTTAACTTCATTCACCACAATTTAATGAGTTAGGTGGATGAATTAAACATGATTTGTTTTTTATCTTCTTTTTTGTATGGATTGTAATTCAGTCAAAGTAGGTTGACTGAGTCCAACTATTACTCAGATCAAGGACATTCAAAATATTCTTATGAAAAAAGTTAGAGTTAACCTACCTCTAATCTTGCTTTAAATAATATAACTGCTGCGTTAAATGAACTCAGTTCATTTAATCTCTATCTTAGAAAAAGTTTTTTTTTTTCTTTCTAAATCCAATTCAATTTAAGTTCATATTCAACCCTGTAAATTTACTTGTTTGAATTTATTTTATGTTCTTATTCTTCTTAAATACATGTCAAAAACTTCTTCATCATTTAAATTAACGCATGCAATGTTCATTTTGTACAAAATTTTATTTATCTTATTAAAATTTTATTTTCACCTTCTATATAAATTAATTTTAATTCTGCTTGCATATTTTTTAAGATAATGACGTGTTAAAAAAATTTATCAATTATGTACAAAGAATAATACAAAAAAATTTTACTTGTTATAATTTTTCATGATTAATACAATAATAAAAAAATCATAAATAATTACATTTAAGTCAATTACACTTAAAAAATATACATTATTCACAATGACAACCATGAAAATTACAATTTACTATACATAACTTAAATAAAATAAAAATTTAATAATACAACAGTGCATGTATCTAGTCAAGTCAACATTCTTATAAAAAATTTTATAATGTGTTTAGGATTTAAAGTTTAAGTCAACATTAAAAACATTCAACTAAGTGTGGAATATGTTCATGATCTTAATTAATAAAAATTAATTATTTCACAAATATGTCAAAATTAATTGTTTTATTATTTTTTCTCTAATTTATGTCGGTCTATAATAGGTTTAGCACACTCTAAACAATAAAATTATATATTTACATATGTCAATTTAACCATGTTGAGAATCTTAATTTTATTATTTTTTTAACTTTGCATCGGTCTAGAGTGGATCTGGCCTACTCTAACTAATAAAACATTAACTTTTATCTTCATTCTACTATTTTTTTTCTACTTTACACCGGTTTAGAGTATGTCTAACTTACTTAATTTTTATTCTTATTTTTGCATTCACTTAAAGTTCTTTTAACCTACTCTATTTATGTCTATCTAAAATCGATCATTTTTATTGAAAACTAATCATTCACATTATTATAAAATTTATAGGATGAGCAAAGTTAATGTAGAAGCGATATCAAGTTACTAAGTAATTGCAAAAAAGAACTATGTAACCGATCCTTTTTATTGGAAACTAATAACTCACATTGTTATAATATTTATAGGATGAGCAAAGTTAATGTAGAAACGATATCAAGTTATGAAGTAATTGCAAAAAATAACTATATATTCTTCGACTATAAAAACCAGCAGAAGAGAAGAAGCTCCCCATGGAGGACAATGCAAATATAAGTCAACCACTAATATTTACATTTATAAAAGAGGAAATGATAGGTTGAAGGCCTTATGTTTCTTTTAAAGTATGATGAATTAACATTCAAACTATTATTGAGTAATTATCTATCCAGCAATGAGAAATCAATTGGTATGTTTTGTGATTGTAGTATTTTTAACTTGTAATTGCATCAGTAGTATTTTGGAAAATTACGCATATCTAGAGAAAAATGTAATTAAATTACATATAGTGTTTGAAGGGAGAATTAAAAGAAATTCAATAGAAGAGAAAATTTAAAATATTAAAATTGTGGGCTCTTGACACTAGTGTAACGAAGTGTAATATATTAAGTAGTTATGTCACCACCTTAATTTCATTGCGTTCCACTTCAATGGAGAAATGGTAAGTATGGCGGATGTCACCAAAACAATATTTCTCCGTCTTTACTATCATTTTGATTTTTGTTGAAAAAATTATATTTTGTGTTGAACAATTTTAATTTATTTAACTAAGCTTGTATTTAGTTAAGTCATTTATCTATTAGATTTTTATTGTTTGATATTATATTTGAAAAAGACAACGTACCTTCTAGTAGATCATCAAGTCAAGCAAACAAAACTAATAAGAGCATAGAAAAATAGTACAAAGATTATATATTAATTCACCTAAAATTCAGGTTACATCCAGTTTTCTCAAGTTAATTGATCAAGAAATTCCTTTAATCAAGACACCTTAATTGCACAAATATACTTACCTCCCAAGTTACAACGAGTATTCAATTCTCTTCGAGTTATCCTTTCAATCTCGTCTTAAAATTGAGAACTCTTAAAGAAACAAAGCTAAAACTCCCGATGAAATCACAAATAAAGTTCACAAGAGTATAATTTCACAAAGCGACAAAATTACAAAAGTTTACACGCAACCCAAAATATATAAAAGCTTATAAGCTTATAACACTATAAGAACTCTTGAAACGCTATATTTTTCTAATAGCAAAGCAGATTGCAAAATTGGTTGTAAGATTATATTTTCTTCTTTGTCTTTGATCATTTTATATAACTTCATGAATTATATAGTTAAGCTTTAAGTAACAAAATGTGATTATGCATAAATTCTTCTCTGCTTATCTTTATCTTTAATGTTATAGATGTTTAAAAAAAAAACATCTAGTATGATCTACAATCTACATTTGCTTTGAAGGTATCCAAAGAAACAATTCAAATGCACTTAAAATATTTAACACTTAGTTTTAAATATATTGAAATTGATTAAGCTCTTTTATTTCTTCATGAAATTGTTTTTATGCCATTAATCATTTACATCCTTCTTAAAAGAGTTTAAAGAGAAATAATGTATACTAGTATTAAAACATTTTTTATCATGAAAATATTTTAGAAATATATTTGAACACTTCATTTTCAACTTACTAAAAGATTATTTTCACTTAAAACAAAGAAGATTGTATTAGACAATCTAATAGTCTTCTTATATGATCTACTATGTATTATGTATTGTAATTATACAAAACACTTGTTAGAATGGTGTCAGATGATTATTAACCACTCATATAAAATATATAGAATTTAGAATATTTTTGTTACCATCAAAATTTTTATACAAAGTTATCAAGCTGTCTAGGTAGATGTAGATAGTCTCTGAGATCTCTAAACTATATGGGTCTCAACAAAGCAAATTATGACCTATATATAGAAATATCTATGACGCAAACTAAAAAGATGGCCAACTGTATGATGACCAAGCATTTGCATAACCATCTGTCACTAGAAAATACTAAAGGTTTTATTAGTTGCTTTATATATATATATATATATATATATATATATATATATATATATATATATATATATATATATATTTATTTGTATTGTGCGAATTGTGTTTAATGTATTTTATGGACAAAAATAATCAAAGTTATTATGTATACAATTGTATTCGAAGTTATATAGTAATACGCAATGTACCATATATTGAAATGGTTATAGTCTTAAATTTAACGACAATTTATTAATTTAAATTTATTGACTAAATATGTGAGGAGAGACTATGGTCATTTAATTTACTTATTAAAGTGCAACAAAAAATTTCATAAAAAATATAATTTGAAAAAGAATATCTAACTTTAAACTTGAATAAATCAAATTAGAATTATTCAAATTCTAATTTAGAAAATATGAAATTAAAATAGAATAATACAATCCAATTCCTTGGATTTAGAACTATAAAATCAAAATTAGTATTTTTTACAAAAATATATATTTAGATTTAATTTCAATCCAATTTTGTAGATTTTTAATGCATTTGAATTTAATTCAACTCCAACTATTTAGATTTGGATAAGATTTTTCAAAATCAAATGGATGCAGGTCTTAACTAACTACTAAATTTGTTAACCTGGATCTTAATCTTGAGGGAATGTCATAATTTATTTATATAAATATGACTTAATATTTCTCACCTTTAAATTAAAAAACAAGTGATAAATTTGTAACTAAAGATGTAGAATATGACAAGTTGATATTGAAAACTATTTTGAAAATTTTAAATATTCAAATTTATTAATTCAAAATAGTACTGAATTTAAATCTATAAACAACAATACATATTTTGATTCAAATTAATTTATTACTATAAAATTACACATAAAAAGTAAATGAAAAATGGAAAATATATTATAGTGAATGGACGTAGCAAATCACATTCAAAGTTTAATATGATTTCATTTCATATAACATAATCATTATGTAAAACTATAAGTTATCTCGAAATGTGAAATGTCAATATACTATTATCATAAATACAGACATAAAATTATAAATTAAGGAAAATACTGGAATCTAGAAATTTATTGAGAGTTTTTAAAATATTTCTGATGCAAATATCCTCTTTAGATATCACAAATTTGATTTGATGAAGCTTTCCATCTTAACTATCTGCACAAAATATATTCGGCTCTAACTCTTCTTTTAAAGTAAAAGCAATTAAGAACAATACACATATAAATATAAAAATAATATTCAAAATTAAGTTTTTTAATCTATTTTTTTATTATATTTTCAAATACAATATAAAAAAATAAATTTTATTTTTATTAAAATTATTTCTTATGCTATATATACCATCAATTAAAATAACTATTAATAAAATTCAAACAATATTAACAAAAATATACAAAATAATTGATAAAAATACTTTATTAATAATATTAAAAATATATAATGTAAGTCCTTTTAATTTAATAAATCAATATAAAACACACACACAAAACACAAAAGACGACCCGTGTTTTAAACTATAGTTCTTCTCAAATCGATTGTGCACCCCCTTCTAGCATATTTGGATTCGCGTTTCTAGGCTAAAAGTTGCATGCATTTATTGAAGCTAAAAAGAAAGAAAATTATCCATCACACGAAAAAAAAAAAAAAAGGTGACAGATTTTGAGATCTGGCTATGTAGATCGATGCAAACACTTCTACTGTGGTTGTTAATACTCCTATAAGTTTGATTTTAACCTGATAAAAAATCAAGTAAATGTGAACTTTTAACACGTTAATTTCACAGTATGAAAAGTAACTTAGGCATTACTTGTTCAATTTTTGGTAATTTTAGTTTAAAAGTTGCGAGACAAAATGAAGTGATTGCATGATAGGTAGAATTGGACAAACACTATCGTAGGAGCTGGTTAGGTAAAATGTACGAGATCGAAAAGAACAAAAGCACACATTTATTTGTTCAACGTGTCCTCTTTGTCGTCAATTTTCAGCGGTAGTTGTTGATATCTCTCATTCAAAGTTTTGTCGCTAATATCTCTCTATACAAAATTGTTTGTACAAAGAGTAAGAGAGTTTGCTTAGTTTGTTGGGTGGGGACTTGGGGATGGTGCATTATCGCGATACGAGTGCAGTAACCTTCTTACTCTTTTTGTAAATTGAAAAGACTGGTTATGCCATTTTCCCACACTTGAAAAGCAAAGCACCCACACTAAAGTTGAATAATGGGCATCAACCACTCCCTCTGTTTGGATTTTCCAATTTAGAGTGTGGTATAGTAGCATAGCAGGTAGCAGAATCTGTTTCACGATTCATCACACAACTCCAAGATGTTACTTGTACGTTAGAAAAAGGGAAGGCAAAGGGACCAGTTAAGATTTTCGAGAGAATTAGAGGGACAGAGCCATGAATAGTTTGGGGTTCCAATGGTGAAAAGAAGACAAAAGGAACAGCATCCGAGACAATTTTTAAATTCTAACAATAGGATACAACGTGTTTTATGGGATGCAAGAGCTTCGGGCTCCCAAATTTTGTTCAAATCAACACAAAGTCTTTCTTGTTCCAAGTGAAAAAAATAAAGCAATTACAGCTAGCGAATCTTGCGTGCCCCGCACTAGAATTACACCATAAACTAAAAACTTTCAACATAGCTAATTATTACTTGTGAAACAGTACATGTACAGGTATATTAAAAATTAGTATTCTACATTAGCCACAATTTATTTTAATAAAAGAACAAGGCTAGTTAAGATCGGTATGGAGATCTACTCCCTCTTTCAGTGTTTTGTTAATGTATATTTGCATAAGGAAACATAAAATAGTTTTAAAATTATTTCTAAAATTCCTTCTATAGCTAGCTAACCCCAAAAAATGTTGTTTGGGCCAAACGATCACGTGCATAGTGTGATTAGGAGTTAACATCAAGAAGATAAATATGAGTCTGCATCATGATTAATCTGATCCGGTCAAGTAAGGGACATAGAAACGAGGCTCTATTCTTTAATGATTAATGAAAAGGTTATAAAGACAAGCTTGACCTCTTGCAATAAAGGGGAACACCTATGCATGAATTTCTTGGATGCTAGAATCATGCCCTGCATTATTCTGATCACGGTGTCTAATTGAAGTGGAAAAAAATAATCAAAAGCATAGAAGTGATTGTGATTGAGATTGAATTGGAGAAGTTGGCAGCGCACAGATTTGGAAAAAACTAGTTGAAAATTGAAACCAATTGAAATGGGGGTGTTGTGCATGATCTGCTTCTTAATTGCCGCGACATTAGTGGCTTTTTACCTCGGCTTTAGGAATCAGAATCAAAAGAGTGTCTGTGTATACATAATAAAGGGTCATGGAGCAAAAGTGAATGAAAATCATTTTTTCCACAGGTCCAGAATAAAAGTTATGGTAAAGGAGTGGACCGGGAAACTTATATTCCTCCATGCCTTTAAATATTTAGTCATCTTTTCTATATTGCTTCGTGATTTTAGTTTCTTAGATATAGTATAAATTTGAAGATTTCATATGGATTAAAGCAATTCTTAGATTACGGATAGTAAGGTACTTAAACTCGATTTTTAATGTAATATTAGTTCATGATATTTTTTAAAAAATTTATTGAGTCATTTCTATTAAATTTTATAATATATAATTGAGATAAGTTCTTACCCTAATGTATATTTTATGAAAAAAAAACTAGATTTAAATTTACTTTTTAATCAAATTTGTTTTTAGTTTTTGGAATCTAAAATCAAATACTTCTAATTTAAGAAAGTTTGATTTATTTGGTGTTTCAATTGTTGTTAGAGATTTTACTAACATGGTTAATAAAATAGTCTAAAACCATTTATTTTAATCTTACATTTAAATTATTAAACATTTTACTGTTTGTGTTTTCTTTTTTTTTCATTATTTAATATAATTAATTTTGGATAATTTGGATTCAACTAACAATAAAAAAAATAAAAATTATCAACGAGATAAATTTATTATAAACATTCAAAATTTATGGATAAATTGATTGTATATAAATTTATTGACGAACTTTCGAGTTTGTTGATAATTATCGACAAATTTAAAATAAATCTGTTGATAAATTAATGACGGATGATATCTATTTATAAAATTGTCAATAATAATATTTTACTGACAGATAGAATACTATCGATAATTTTATTTTTCTTATAGTATAGAGGAATTAAAATATGTTTTTAATTCCTTGATTAAAATTTTATTTTTAAATTTAATTATCATGTGGTTATTATATTTGTACAAATGTTATCTTTTAATTCTTAGATTTAAAAACTATTCTGTTTAGCGCATGTTAATTTAAAGAATGTAATGAGTAGTTTTATTATTGATGCATATTAATGTCAGATCAAACTATGTCTTCCACCGCTAATTACAATAATTATTTTTTTTAACAAGGATTAAAACGTTGGGTTTTTAGTGTAGGTAAAATCTATGCAACTATAAAGAAACAAAAGGTAAAAAATACACACGCAAGAACTAATACATAAAGTGCAACCCACATCCACACTGTATCAGTGCTACATCAACGCCGTGTTGGTGTTCGTTAACGGCGTTAAGTTTTTTTAACAATAATTGGAAGTGTTTAGATAAGGAATTATTTTTAAAGGTGTTGATTAAAGAATAACCTTAATTTTAAATTGAACTGCAAAAATATCTTCATTAGAAGTTAAAAACATATTTAAATTTTAAAAGTTAATTATTACAAATGTTATTTTAGTAAAAGAATATTAAGTACCAAAACCTTGAAAACAAATGAGGAATGAAGTCTTGCCGGAAATTCACCTAAAGCACACTAAGCACTGATAAGAATAGCCTTGCAAAGAAGGGCAGCAAGTAGCCAAACGGTTAAAGTGATGAATGACATTATTGGTGTTGAAGGTAGCATTTGCAGAGTGTATGTTACTTTATATACACATGTGGTTACTTGCACTTTATTCAAACCCCATTGAGGGTTGAGGCAAAACATTGCTTGGTTATTTCATTGCTGCTGCTTCAATTATTATTATTTTTATAATAATAATAATAATAATAATAATGTTATTGTTGGATGTATGCGTTTGGTCATTCTCTTGGAGAAAAAGTGTTTTGTTTCCTGTTGGATGGCAATGGAAGGGGACCATGGTGTTAGATAGGATAATAATGCCTTCTCTTGCTCATAGCTTGACTCTTCACTGTCCATCTATGATGTAGCCATACATAGATACAGAGATAGTGGATTACAAATGTTAGGCAAACATCATCAAAAAGTAAAACAAAACAAAATATATCATTTCTTTAATTAATATCCTTAATGAGAAATAAAATATAATTATCATAATTTTGTATAGATTGATAGAAGTGGTGTGGTCCAGAGTAAAATTGGGTGGAAGAAAAGGGCAAAAGGGAGATTGAAAGAGTGGAGTCTTGTAAATTGTAATAATGGGAGTGGTGCATGCAGAAGACAAGGAACATAACATAGGGTTTTGTTTTTGTCACTCTTCTTCCTGTGTCAGTCAGCAATGTTTGACCACCTTTATCCAATCCAACAAAATTATTACTGGTTAATAATTACATAGCAGGTTCCACAGTTTTATTTCCCTTTTCAATTTGTGGGTTCTTGCATTAACATTGCATGTCTAATTGTAAGGTGTGTGCGGGGTAAACTCATTTCGGGTAATGATGTAGAGTTTTATTATCTTGATGCTCATACTCTGTTTCTTGGCGTGGGTCCCCTACTCCAATTCATGCATCACATCAATACCTCAAATTCTTTCTAAATCAAATACACTCTCTTGTTAAATTCAAAAAAACAAAAATACAGGGTGCATTTGAATTAAGAAGTAAAACGGAGAGCCTTGATTTGAGATGAAAATAATAAAATTTAAAGAAATAATAATATTTTAAAGAAATAATAAAATTTGAAAAGAAAGTTTATAAAAATTTATAAATAATACGATAAATATAATAATATTTTAATATATAACATTAAAAATTATAAATTTATTTTTATAATTCAAAAATAAAATATAATTAATTTATTTAATATATTAATTTCTTTTAAAAAATTTATAGAAAAATATTAAATTAGTAATTACTTTTAAAATAAATTTAATTTATTATAAAATATGTTAATTTATTAATTGAAAATATTATTTTTTAAAAATATAAAATTAAAATTTTTAACTTAATTTTAATATTTAATTTAAAAATAATTATTATTCTATAATAATAAAATAGTTATTATCATATAATTTATTTTAAATATTTATATTTATTTATATCAAATTATAACTATATTTATATTATTAATAATTAATTTTTTATTAATTATGTATAATACTTTTATTATAAAAAATTATACAATATTTAATTTTTAAATATTATTTATTATTATATTATAATATATTATTATATATAATCGATTATGTTATATATAATTCATAACTGATTAGGTTTTAACGTAATTGATTAACTTTGATCTTCTTTTTCCATTTTGAAAGTTTCCATCGTTGGAAACAAATAAATACTAATATGTATAATTATAAGATCTCATAAAAAAACTTAAATTATCTATGAAAAATATATTGGGATAAAAATTTGTATGTAAATTTGTATTATATATGAAATTTTATCTACGAATTTGTATCCATATGTAAAATCAACATTACATACGAAATTATCTACAGATTTAAATCCTTATATAAAATAAACATTACATACAAATTTTTATATACGGATTTACTTCCAGGATATTATATACGGATTTAATCCGTATATAAATTCATATATAATATAATTTATACTAAAAATCAACATTATATACAGAATTACATACGAATTTTTTGTCCAGAGTATTACATACGGATTTAATCTTTATGTAAATTTATATATAATATAATTCATATTAAAAATCAATATTATACGGAATTACATATGAACTTGTATCCAGGCTTATTATATAAAGATTAAATTCGTATATAAATTCATATACAAATATTTATATTATTATTTTTAATATATTATTATTATAATAGTTAATATTATTACTATTATTAAAATAGAGAAAATAGGTATAGAATTAATTCCCTTGTGTGAAAATACACATAAAGGGATGTTTATTTATAGATGATAAAAGTAACAGAAATAGTAACAAAATAATAGAGAACATGGGCTAAGCCCACTATATTCAACACTCCCCCTCAAGCTGGTGCATATAAATTGTATGTACCAAGCTTGTTACAAATATAATCAATCATGGGCCCCTTTAAAGATTCGGTGAAAATGTCTGCTAATTGATCATTCGAATTAACAAACTCGGTCTTGATGTCTCCATATATAATCTTTTCTCGAACAAAATGACAATTAATTTCAAATGTTTAGTCCTCTCGTGAAAGACGGGATTTGAGCTAATATGAAGAACAGACTGATTATCACATATGAGTGTCATTTGAGTGAGCTCTCCAAATTGCAATTCTTGTAGTAACTGTTTGAGCCAAATAAGTTCACATGCAGCTAAGGCCATGACTCTATATTCAGCTTCAGCACTAGATCTTGCCACAACATGTTGTTTCTTACTCTTCCAAGATATCAAATTACCACCAATAGAAACACAATATCTGGAAGTAGATCTTCTATTTGATGGAGACCCTGCCCAGTTCGCATCTGTATAACATACAACTCCAGTATGGTCATTATGACCATATAGTAGGCCTTTTCCAGGAGAACCTTTAATGTACTTCAATATACGAGTAACCGCATTCAAATGATTAACACATGAAGAGTTAAGGAATTGACTCACCACACTAATTGCAAAAGACATATCATGACGAGTAATAGTAAGATAATTCAGTTTTCCAACTAATTTTCTATACTTCTCAGGATCTGAGAGGAGCTCCCCCTGACTAGGTAGAAGTTTGGCATTAGGATCCATGGGTGTCTCAACAGATTTAGAATTCAGTAACCCAATTTCTTCCAAAAGATCCAATGCATACTTTCTTTGAGAGATAACAATACCATGATTGGATTATGCTACCTCAATCCCCAATAAATATCTAAGTTTTCCAAGACCTTTGGTTTGAAAATGGTGACAAATATGATGTTTAAGTTGAGAAATGCCATGGTGATCACTACCTGTAAGAACAATGTCATCAACATAGACAACTAGATAGATACACCCAGCATTCGATTGACGATAAAAAACTGAATGATCTGCCTTACTACGAGTCATACCAAATTCTTTAACAACACTACTAAACTTTCCAAACCAGGCCCTGGGAGACTGTTTGAGACCATATAAAGATTTGCGAAGACGACATACCAATCCAGAAGACTCCCCCTGAGCAAGAAAACTTGGAGGTTGCTCCATATAAATTTCTTCTGTAAATCCCCATTAAGAAAAGCATTTTTGACATCTAGTTGATAAAGAGGCCATCTTTGAAGAGCTGTCATGGCTATAAATAGGCGAACAAACGTCATTTTTGCCACTGGAGAAAAAGTATCACCATAGTCCAAACCAAAAATTTGGGTGTAGCCTTTAGCCACAAGACGAGTTTTGAGACAATCAATAGTGCCATCAGGACCAACTTTGATAGCAAAGACCCACCTGCAACCAACAATAGATTTCCCAGAGGGTAAAGAAACGAGTTCCCAAGTTCCATTGTTCTGAAGAGCATTGAGTTCATTAAGCATAGCTTGACGCCAACCAGGATTAGCTAAAGCATCACCTACAGATTTTGGAATACATTAAATGAATGGATGATAGACAAGCATAAAAAGGTTGAGATAGTCTATGATAGCTCAAGGCAATATAGTGTGGAGATGGATTACGGGTAGAACGTATACCTTTACGAATGGAAACAGGAAGATCAGGTTCAACTGTCTGAGTTGGAGGGGTCGGAAGATCTGGCACCAGAGGAGAATCACTTGGTGAACGTTGGGAAGTTTGACGACGACTATAAACCTTAAGAGATGGTGAAGGAGGCGACTCAGTAGGAACATTAGACATGACAGGAGAATCACAAACAATTGGAATATGTGTTTGATTAGATGAAGACACAAGAGGAGAAGATGAAGACTTAAAATAAAAAGAAGATTCAGTAAAGGTAACATCTGCAGAAATGAAATAACGATTAAGCGAGGGTGAAAAATATTTATATCCTTTTCGAGATCTAGTGAACCCTAAAAAGACACATTTATGTGACCGAGCAGATAATTTATCAAGTCCGGGACTAAAATTATGAACAAAACATGTGGACCCAAAAACTTCGGAGGGTAATAGATGGAGAGACTCATGAGGAAACAAAATAGAGGGAGGAATTTTATTTTCTAAAACTGAAAATGACATACGATTAATAAGATAACATGCACTAAGAATAGTATCACCCCAAAAACATTGAGGAACCCCACCATGAATTATAGAAATTATAATTATAATAATAATAATAATAATGGTCTAGTGGTAAGTTCAGTTCTATTGATGCATGTGGGACTTGGGTTATAATATTAATAATATTAATAAAACCAACTAAAACAATAATAAAAATAGATATACTAAAAATAAAACTGTAAATGAATTTTTTTAAACAATATTGGTTATATATGGATTTTTGACCATTACATATAGATTTTGCCCGTACGATAATTTTAATATTTTTTCTAGGGTATATATGGATGTAAATTATATTATTTTCATTATTTTTTACCAAATTTATTTTAATGTAAAATTTTTAAACAGATGATAAATTTAGTATTTTGGAAGTTAAATAAGAATATATAATATAAAGCATGAAAATAAAAATTTTCTTTAAAATAATTTTTTAAATTAATATTAAAGCGTGAATTTTATATAACCTTTATATTAAAGCAATTGCAATAGAGTAAAGTTTACAAGAAAGTATTAAAAACATCTTACGCAGAAGAATCCAAAATATGTATATTAAAAATTTATTTATGATTTTTGTATGGATATGACCTTAAAAACCTCCAAGTTAATACTTTTATTTTTATCTATACTCTAATTCCTCAAAACTCTAAAAAATAATTTTATTTTTCTAATGTTTTTATCACCAAGTCCAATAACTCATCTTGAAAATACTTTTATTTTTCTAACATCATATTCAAAACTACCATTTAAAAGTCCCATGTTGATGTTTAGTGCCGTAACTTTACAAAAAATTCAAAAATAAGAGAAGTTTATTGAAGCATGAACAATTTCTTGTTTTGTTCCTTTGGAATTAATTTCAAGTATTTGTTAAAGATATATTTGGAAGACTACAACCTCACACATAAAAATATATGCAAATTTCTATAATCTTTAAGTGTAGGTGGAGCTCTCAAAGTTAAAATTTGTTAAAAACTTCAAAACGATATTTGTAGGTCATTTATGCATGTATAACTATTTTAACTTTTAATATCAATTTAGGAATATTCTTATCATAGATGATGGATCATATTGGCTAAAGTAGTATTATGGTGTATTTTTTTTTCTTACGTATTTTTCATAATAAATATTTTTCATAATAAATATTTCTTTTATAAAAATAGATAAGTTGTGTCTAGTTAATACTTTCTCTTTTAAATAAATCAAATGGTTAAGAGACAACTTCAATGATAAGAAATAAATCAAAAGGGTCTTCTCCTTTTGAACTCTAAACTATGTTTGAAATTGTTATCTTTCCATAAAGTTTTTTCTTTATTGGTTTAGATTAAAACACTATTTTGGTGAAATTTATTCATGTAATTATAAAAATTGACATTTAATTATCTCCACTAAAATTGTGTCATGATTTTCATTTTACTCTCTTTCACATAAATCATGTGTCACTTAGACACTATTTTAATTAAAATTAAAAGTTTTAGTGTTGTTTTGAAATTGTTCATTCATCATACAACTTCTTTAAATAAAATTGTGTCATATAAACACCACTTACTCATTTGTCATAAATAAAAAAAATATCCATTCTAATAAATATATACAAAAATTATACCACAATAGTGCTTTAATCATATATTTCGTATACAAATATATACAAGTATTCACATATTTATTATTATTATTCTTACTTATTTATTATCTAAAGAAAAGTTAAATTAAATTAATAATTATATATATATATATATATATATATATATATATATTATGTATGGTTATTTTAAATTTTTGTGGTTTTAAGAAATCGTTCTTAATCATATATTATGTTTTGTTTAACTTGTATAATGATTTAATTGGAGTATTATTTTGAAACTTATTTTACCATCTTTTAAATTACCTATGAGAGAGCATATGTAAGGGTGGTTTCAAGAATAATAGTCTTTTAATTCTATGCAATCTATTCCTCTCAAGTCCTATTTAGCTAAATGTAGTTTCATGAATAATTATTGTAAAATTAAGGTAACATATTTTTATGTAATAACACGTTAAAATAATTTAAAGACAGACATATCTTATTAATAACAGCACATAGTAAATGAATGTTGTCATTCCCAATTTTAATTAAACTCCTATACCTATATTATACATGTGATTTTATGTTTTTCATTCTATAAACTAAGGATTTTCTATAACAGAATTTTCGTTATGTGAGGGGCATTTAACTATTAGTCATGCATTTTTTGTTATCTTACTATCACATAATTTTGAAACAACTTTTTATCGACGGAACAATGTCTTAACTATATTTTTCAATTTTTTTATCCATACTACCTTCGATCCCCTCCTTTTTTAACAACTTTTTTCCTATTACATGTTTGTTAATCAAACTAATTCTAAAATTAAAATTGCATGAACAGAAAATATAAAATTCCATTATTATTTGAAAACTACAAAAAAGATTCTTGAAAACTAAAAAAATAGATAACAATATGCCTTGCACATTCAACAATAATCGCTATTTGATAGGTCTATCTATCGTCGAGGGCAACATTTAAAGGAAGCTTTTAGAACATCTCCATTTTTTTTTGTTATCGGGATAAGGTATAGCAAGAAGGAAGATGGTATAATAACATACATGCACTTTAAACTTTATAAAGTAGGAAAAATGTACTAAAAAGGAAGGAACATTTATGATTAAAATATATTTATTATCATCAACTGAAAAGTCGAAACTCAAATTCTAAAAGTTTTGTATACTCTAATATCAATGCACACGAAACGTGGAATTTATTTGTAATTGTTATATCATTTATTATAGTTGTATTTTATTATTAGATGTAGAAAGCATAGTAGATTTCAATGGAAAAATTTTAAGGGGAGTATCCTAGATTTAACATATAAAGATGTATATATTTCCCTGGATTTGGTAAGATTTTTCGGTACTTATTTATTTCTTTTTCTTTTACATAAATACTAGTAATGCTTTAACAACGTCGCACAAAAGATATATATAAAATAATTATTAATATATTCTATTTTGATTTTAATTAATATTTTTAAAATGCTAATTAACAACAAGTGGTTATTTCAAATATACGAATAAAATAAAAATTTGAAATCAAATATGGTTTTAGATATTTAATTCAATGACTAAATAAAAAAAGTGTGTAAAGAATTTTATTCAAATGTTAAAACCTCTCTTCCGTCCCTTTTCTCTAAATTATATCCATCACATATTACACTAGTGGAGTTATCCATCATTTTTAACCAATTAGATTGTCAAACAAACTAAATTGTTGTGTACTTTAAAAATTATTATTTGTTTTTTTTTTTTATGAATTTGTTATTCGTGATGGCATTAGTTGAGGAAATTGGTTAAACTTATAGTAAAATTTGGTTATGTTTATATACTTTGCTTTAAGTCTTTAGATTTTAAGTAATATTCTTGAACTAAAACTTTTTCTGGCAATTATTTATATTTTTTTTATAGAACTTTAAGATAAATTATCTAGATATAAAGGTGACATGGTCAAAATATTTTAAGTATTTTGTAGGGATGTTTGTTGTTTCAACATATTTTAGATATTTGAGCTTGAGATGAATGTTAATTGAGATAAGATTATATATAGTTTGAACGAATAACATTGTTGAGTGTTTATTATTTTTGTGTTGGAATTTTACATTAGGAGGAGGAGGAATTGGTTAGAGTCCTGGTTATTTTAAAGCAAAGTAGTCAATGTTATGCATTATGAGTATGATGCAAAATAAGATACACACATTGAATTTGAATGGTCAAGGTTGGATTTAAATGAGTGAAGAATAATGATGATCCAAAATTATGGACTCTAGTGGTAATTTTGAATGTGTTTGGGAATTGGATTTGTTAAATTGATTTTGATTTAACTTTGAAAACAAATTTGGATATGTTACATGAATTTGGTTTTATGATATTATCTATGGTTCAAGTGAAAATAAAATATGAATTCAAACTTTGTTATAGGCATTAAGTAGAGTTGAAAATAAATCTTGCTTTTAGCTTTATTTTTTATCAATAAAATTATTTTTCACTCAAACAAAAATAGAACTACAACTCAACCCTTGCTCTCGTTTAGATTTTTTGTTCAAATAAGAAAATTTTCGTTCAAGCTAAAAAAGGTTTTTTCTTTTGGTCTCTTTAATGAATTGTATATGAATGTTTATTAAAAATATAAAATAAATATTAATTTGTATATTTAATTGATTTATGATTTTGTTTAAATGAATTATGTTGTATGGAAATGCTTATTGAAAATGATAAGATTTGTATGAATCTAGGGTCACAAATATGAGATAATATGTGAACTATTATTTGATTTGTGTATTAAGTATTAATACATATGTTGTAAGGGAGATCTCATTGCTTCACTGATGGTCAAAGTCATATAGACTAAGATATTAGGTGGTGAAAAACTGAAGAAGGAATTATTGCACACCATGACATGTGATGTGGGACTTTGATTGAAATAAATTTGATGTGTAACATAACGATTGAAGAAGTATAAATTGTGGTGGAGCTAGACAGTATGTAGAAAAATATGTAGGCTAAAGTTCTAAGAGAGGGATGAATTGAACTATTAATTATTTTTGAAAACATGTTAGAAAGAATGATAATTTTTATTGATCAATGCTCAACAATCAAAGTATGCACAAATCAATAAATTAAAATTGCAAAACAACAAGCTGAAAATCAATTTTTACATATGCCCAGAAAAAACAGTCAATTAAAATAAATGTCAAAATAGTTGATTAAAATTTGTTGGCACTGAGTAAATAGGAAAACAACTGGTTGAAAATACAATTCAACTGACTGAGATTTGACTAGCAATACTTAGATAAAATTTTGTTATACTGGCAAGAAAATCAATCGATTAAAAATCAAATTCAATCAATTAAAATTTTTAATTATGATAATTTTTCAAGATTTAATAGTGATCAAGCTTAGAGACTTTTTTCAAAAATGTTTGTGATAAAGACAAATTGAAAATGATTTTCAAAATATTTATGTTCAGAAAAATAGCTGGTTAAAGCTTGAAAATAGTTGATTAAAATTTTTCATAAAAGTGATAGAATAGTTTTGGCACAGTGATGAAGAAAAATAGTGACTTATCCAATTATTTTAGTTGATTATATACTAATGTGATAGCTAAAGCTGATTTGTCAACCAAGAAACATGTTAAAAATCAATTTCACAAGTAGTCCAGAAAAACAATTGGTTAAATTCAATTTCAGTCGACTATTTTTTTCGCCATAATCAAATATTGAGTGCAGTCTAGAAAATTAATCGGCTATTTCACACTTTTAATTGGCTATTTTTACCATAAAACCGGTTTGGATGTACAAATGACACACAAATCAAATAGGAATAAGATCAAAGAGAGTACACCATATTTTTATACTGGTTTACTCATCCTCAAGAGCTACATTCAGTTTCTTCACAAATCTTACAAAGGTTCCACTAAAATCACAAGTTTACAATCAAATACACAACAAAGACTCAATCTTGAACCCTGTAAGATTGATCTAACCCTTATGCAGAATCCTACTGCATTGTACAATATAAAATCAGTCCAAAATGAAACTACAATACAATACAACACCAATTACACTTAAACACCCTGTCTAAGTGTAAAATAACAGATTGGATCAAAAACGAATTACAACCAAAATAAGCACAGTAACAACAACTAAAATGACTCAAGACAATCAGCTGTAGTGTGCTCCACTCTTCTAATTCCAAGCAAGAAACCTCTCAAGAATGAGACTCAAGGTAGATCTTTATCAAATCTTGATCAACCTCTCAATTCTTGAAGCTTTCTCTCCAAAGTACTCTCAAGTGAATGTAAGACTGATTTATCAAATTCAGAAAATGATAAAAGTCCCTTCACAAGCTGTAGCGCGCATGAATTTATATAAGAATTTGCACTGTTAAGTGAAATTAATAAGTTGTTTTTTGCAAAACAATCAATTGATTTTACTTGAGTACAAAACAATCAATTGATTTCCAAAAACAACCAATTGTTTTTACTATGGAGCAAAAATTTTCACAATTTGTGCTTCAAAAACTGTTTTCACCTTGAGTATTTTGGAGCTTCTTGCATGCAATTGACAAGATGAAAGTAAACAACTGCAAGCTACAACTAAGGACCCACAAATCTAACCCAATCTAAGCTTCGTAGGATTATTTCATCAAATCTTCAATCCATGAAGTGTATCCAACACGATATGCCATAAATACTCCTATAAAAAGATTTGTTGAATCAGACTTTGCTGGAATTTGGACACTAGAAAATCTCTCATGGGTTACGTGTTCGCTACATATGATATCGTTATCAGCTGGAAGGTCAATCTCTAAAAGGTAGTGGCTTTCTTAGTATATTGCCATAACATAAGTTGTGGACGAAGCTTTATGGTTAAGGGGTATAGCTAAAGAGCTGAAAGTGCAAGATCATATTAACATTGTTTTTTGTGACAAAAGTAACACTATACAACTGTCCAAGAACCAAGTCTTCCATGAAAGAATAAAACACATTCATATTAAACTAGCGAATCACCATCTTACTTATCTCATGGATTTGGGTTGCGCAAGGTATTATTCTAATTCTTAGTATTATCTTTATTTCTTGTATTTTCGTTAAGTGTTTTCGTTTTCAAGTTATTTGCAAACTTTTGAAGATCACGTTTATATAAGAATTCATCCAAGAGTCACTCCTTGAAGCTTGAGTGAAATGATCCTACAACCCAAACCTTTCCTCCATTATCATAGACGTTTCCAGTTTTTGATTTGCACCTCCGACTTAGGGAGTCTTAACAGAAAATTATAGGTCTCAAAAAATCATAATCCTTTTATGTAATTATTAAGGTTTTGCTATATAGCAAATTCTTTTAATGTTTGAATTTAATTCAACTCATTGGTGACTAAGCTTATAATAGGTTTAGTAACAAATAATGATCTCGCTTAAAATATTTATGTTAAACCAAGATCAAAATATATAAAAGTTGACTTAATAAAATATTGTCTAAAAATTTCTAAACCGTCTAACTTTTATCATATCATCAAACAAATTATATATATATATATATATATATATATATATATTTATATGATAAACAATCTAAACATATTGTCCAATTCCTCAATAACTAATGAGGCTTTTGATTATATAAATAAATTGTATTAGTAACATTCTATTTCAGAAACTAAAAGTAGAAGTATTATTTACGTGTGTTTCTTATTACTAGGCATATTTCTTAAAAATTAGTTCCAATTATTTTATCGTATATTTAGAAATCTTGATAAATGTGTAAAATTGAGAGAGAAAATTCTTAAATTGTAATATCTCAGCAATAAAGAATTAGTTGTTAATAAAAATTGAAATTCAGTAATATTGGAGCACATTATTTGTTATTTTTTCTCGTATACCTTGCACTTAGTTATTATCATTTGCGAAATTCTCTATTTCTATTATCATTTATGTGCTAGAAGCTTACTACGAGTGAATTTGTGCTTGAGCTAGTAAAAAAAGGAAGTGAATGATGAATCCATGGTGTTTTAATGGTTGGAAGTATGATACTATGGTATGATTAGGAAGGGTGATGAAAAAAAGAAGAGATGAATATTGGTAAGATTGTGGGTTTGAAGGAGATAAAGATGTGAGGGTCTGGGCATGCCTGAACGCTGGGTCAGTCCTCATCCACTTACTCTGCTCAGGGGTCAGCGATCAGTAGCAGTCACACAAACAAACACACAATACAAAATCA
>Ga0209489_103252_pt1 | contig 31944 bp, 22 predicted proteins | sample SiratrowhiteBW_FD_187527 | JGI IMG/M metagenome (GOLD analysis project Ga0209489, IMG submission 187527) | Root nodule microbial communities of legume samples collected from California, USA - Siratro white BW (SPAdes) (version 2) | ecosystem: Host-associated > Plants > Roots > Nodule | place...
TTTTTTTTTTTTAAAATGGAAAAGTTCAAATTTTATTTAATTTTTTTACCATTATCATTTCAAGAATACTTAAACTGATAAATATATTTTTATGTTATTATTGATTTTTATTTCTTTTTATTTTTATCATTATGCTTTAATTTAAAAGATTACCCGGACAAAATCGGGTGTTGACACTCCTCTTCATTACAGTTTGAGCTTCTACTTATTGTTGTTGACTTTGGTTTCTACAAATGACTACATCATGCCAAAGTTGATTGCACTTGCTGCACTTGGAATCTTTGACACTTAAACAGTGGATGACCTAACTTGTTTCAATGCTTACAAGGAAGATACTTTTTTTTGAATCTTTCTCCTTTACTCTTGTTGTTATTTCATACAATACTTTCTCCATTTTCTTATTGGTTATGCTTGTTCTTATTGCTTTTTTTCTCCAGCCACCTTCATGTTTGGTTGGTAAAGCTTTCTCAATAACATCTGATTCCCTTATAACCCTTTTTTTACCTTGTGCTTGCAAAGAATTTAAGAGCTATATAAGAATTTTTTTTGATAGATCTTTTGTGTTCTCTAGGATTATTATGGTGGGTTAAAACCTTTCTAAAATCATTACGAGCGGTTTTTCCACAATTGTTGAATCCTTTAACTCATATCCAAGCAATCTCACTTTGTTGGTAATTCTTAGAAGTTTATCAGAGTACTCTTTTACTGATTCTAACTCCTTCGTTATTTGCAATTTAAAATCCTAATTAAATTCAGCACTTTCATTCCACAAAACCTCAAAATCTTCATATTCTAACTTGAGGTAATCCCAAATTGTCTTTACTGACTTCAAAGACATTATTCGTGTAAATATTGTGGGAGATACCGTTGCAAATAGGCATGTTGTTTCCTTTGATTTCTTTGTCTTCTTCTCCTTTTGTGATTTCAGTTGTGCCATGGTGGAGTTTGCTAGAAGTGGCTGAATTTCATAGTCCTCTTCTACAACTTCCCATAGATCCAATGCTTCCAGGTAGGTTTCCATACAAACTTCCAACATTGATAGTTTTCTCCATCGAAGACTGGTGGTACCATTGGTGAGAAATTGGACTCTGCTTCCATTGATGCACTCTATTTTTACTGACCTCACATATCCCTCAAGAAGAAAGCTCCTATACCAATTGTTGATATTTGCATAAAATAATAATTGAACTAGAAATTTGCATAATTTTATTGATATAATTCAAAACTTATATAATGAAAATTGAGTAACTAAAAACCAAATTTAAAAAGAAACACAAATAAATCTAAAATAACTAACTTCCTAAAAACAAGGAGCTAAATTTAAAAAAAAAACATAAAAATGAGTAATTAATAGCATTATAAATAATAACTTTAACTAGTACATTGCCTTTTGAAACCTTCGGTAGAGAATGAGTCACTATGACTCGACGAGGTTCATCTCCCAGAGGGTTATCTCCCCTAGAAGAACTAGAAAATAGTTTGCAATAAATGACCATCACATCGAATTATTGCTAAAAGTAATCCAACCCAATTGGACCAAAGTAATATGACATAATCAGATCAAAATAATTTGATGAACACTTACATAACAGTAAAACTCGTTTATCCATCAACTTGGTCCACATGTACCTCAGTTATGGATTCCGAGCTCGAATGTACATACCAGCATATTAGTACCAAAATAGATGTAATTTAATCTCATTAAATATGTTTGGTCAAGGTTTTGCAAAGCTTGGTTAAAGTTTTGCAACCATTTTGAAAAAAGATATAGCTTGGTTAAAGCTTAGCTTCCTCAAAGTCAACCTTACTCCACATCGAAAGATTTTAGCCCAATTTCAGGAAAAACAATATATATATATATATATATATATATATATATATATTATTATTATTAATCTTCAATAATTGTATAATGTATTATAAACTATGTGTTGCGTAGAAATATGTTTGAGACATGATATTTTCAAGAGAAGAAAATATCATGTTAAGAATGATTCGGATGTACATTGATTTGGGATTCGTCTAGAAGGAGGTATCCTAACTCTATTAGTATATTGAAAACATATAGATGAAGGTTATAAGGTAATGATGGTCAAAAGATGTTCATATAACTGAATCTAAGGTTTGAAAAAGAGGTAGTCATAATAGATCATATGGATTAATCCTGTCATACGATGATGATTTGATTCATGTATATACATGGTTGTGTGGATTTCATAATAAAAAGGTAACATGACATGTGCAAACTTTTGAATCTAGATCAATGTCTGTGTATAGTGGTCAATAAATTTCTAACACGAATAATATTGTTTATGAATTATTTATAAACATTTGTTTACTTAGTAAAGTGTAAAAGATAAAGTATGAAAGTTTAATGTGTTTGTAACTTATTTTAATAAAAAATTAAAATTTATGTTAATATTTTTGAAAATCTCTAGCTTATTATTTAAAATTTGTTATAATTATGTATTATAGGAAAACAAATGATATAACAGTTGTCAGAACTTTTTAATAAATAGATATTTTTTTATTATTTGTTTATATTTAATTTTTTTATAATACTTTATAAATGATATATATTTTAATTATATATATATATATTTTAATTATATATTTATTGAGATAATATAATGTTTAGGAAATGTAAATAAGAATATTAAAATTAAACTTTATGCAACTCACTCATCCGCTACAACGATAACAAAAGTATCCCGCATGTCTAGTATCATGTTTTCAAGTTGTAGTTCCTGGATATAAAGTAAACACGCGTTCATCCCAATAAAGAAACATAGAAAGGGGTTGAACGTTGACGCCGCCTCGATTATTCTTGAAACGCATCACAAAGGGACAATATTACCTCACTCAGATAATCAACAATGACTTTTTGAATTTCCACGTTCAAACAATTGTTGCTCCCACTTTTCTCTAAAACAAAACAAAACAAACCCTACCTGACAAAAGTAATAACGAAAAAAGCAAAGAAAAACACTCAAGCTTTCCAGACATTTGATTAAAATCTTTTCAAATCATAGTTTTTTACGATCTGATTGTTAAATTATAATTACGTGAATATTAAATTTTAGAACAAATTATTAACACTGACAAAATCAAATATTTCATATCTGTCTATATTTTGTGAATTACATACTATGTTAATTTTGATTAACTATCTAATAATATTAAGTTTGTACGATTTTGGTTTGTAAATATGAGATAATAGATTTCGATTTAATGGTAAATTTTGAGAATGAAGTATTTAATTAAAAACTATTGAAAATATGGTCGTTTGATGTAATTACACTTGTGTCATCTGAAGTCCCCCTATATATGATTATTGTAATAATTTAGATTTAAACATAAAATCATTTCTTTATATTTTTTTTTTTTTTGTCTCAGTAACGATTTAGTTACTATAAAATACGTAAATTTTATTTTTGGATAGTAATGACCTAACTATTATTTCTCATCATTTAATGGATCTGATTTCTTTCAAAATTTTTATGGTTAAATCTTTATTCATTTTTAAAAATGCATTTTATGACACTTTTTTTTACAAAATTTATTTCTGAAACGTTTTAAAAAATATAGCTTTAAAAATTTGATTCTACATACTAGACAAATTACAAGTTAGGAAATATATTTCCTTATTTTATAAATACAACATTATAAAATGTTTTCGATAACATTCTTGAACAAGGTGTAAAATAAATTAAGGGCATCATCATTGTAAAATTTTAAAATATTAAATATATAACCAACTTGCTTTGTATAACTTTTTTTTTCTCCAATGTTTAAATATGAAAAAAGTTTAGCTATAATTTAGACGAAAAAAAAAACTTAAACAAATTTAACGTAATGCTATTTATAACTAAAAAAGGGTTGTATGAAAATAGTCTTTTACGACAAAACTCAAATAAAATTTTAAATTTTAGACGAATGAAAATGATATTAAATTTATTAAAAATGTATTTAATATCTTTAAAATATTACACGGACGAAAAACACATTTTGTTTGTAAATTAATTTTATTCTTTAAATAATAAAAAATTACACCGTTCTTTATGTAACTTTTTTTTATATTAATAGATGATAATAAATATTAAAATTAATTTACTGTTAATAAGAATTTTTTTACGACAAAATTCCCAAAATTCTTATTAACAGTAAATAATAAATAAATAAATCATTGATTCAAACTTGAACACAAGAACCTGTAACGGTGGACTCCTTCCACATTATTTCATCGCTTTTCCCTCCTTCACCTTCTTGCATTCTTCTCTGTCTGTAACTAACTTGTCCTCGAAGTTTCTCTCTCTCTCTAGACCTTCTTCTTTCACTCTCTGCAAAACTCTAGGGTTTCTGAATCCTCTGTGCTTCCTCAACACCTTCATCATCTTCTTCTTCACGAGATGACGAGCATGGAGAGTTTGATCGGTTTGGTGAACAGAATCCAGCAGGCCTGCACCGTGCTCGGCGACTACGGCGGCGCCGCCGATAGCAACGCCTTCTCGTCTCTATGGGAAGCTCTTCCTTCCGTCGCCGTCGTCGGCGGTCAGGTCATCATCTTCACAATCACTAAACATGAACACGCTCTGTTCGTAGAAGTAGAAATCATCTAAAAATAAAAGGAGAAAACAAGCTCACGTAGAATTTCGTAGGTGCTGTTTGTTTGTGTTGTTCTCCAGTCAAATTAAAGTTTCACCTCGCTGATCAGATTTGTATAAACCTTGAATACAAACCTTTATTTTGCGCGAATTAAAATTTGAATCGGAGAATAAATCAAACAACAGACTTACGAGGAAACGTCATATCGAAGTTTTTTTCCAATACGTCAACATGTTCTATGTATGCAGTAGAAGGTGAACGATCCAATAATAAGTAGAGAAAACTTACGAGTTTTTGGAGCTGTTTATGTTGTTCTGGAGTTTAAGTTAGAGTTTCGTCTTGATAATCAGTCCTGTGATCTTTGAATACGAACCTTTATTAGGTTAAGTGAAACTCCAATAGGAGAATAGCCAAACAACACATGTGAAGAATAGTATAGTTTTGTCCAAAGCTTGAACATGTTCTGTTGTTTCATAGGAGTAGAAGTAAAACAATCCAAATATAAGAAGAGAAAGCATAGATACAATTTCTTTGGTGTTGTTTGTGTCGTTCCCGAGTCAAAATTAGAGTTTTACCTCCATAATCAATACGAACAATCCTTTATTACGGATACATGCTATGCGAAGTAAAATTTCAATTGGAGAGCAAACACAAAACACTTGTATCTTAAATTTTTGTTCGAAACCACAACATGTTCTGCTCTAGGAGCAGAAGTACAACCATCCAAAATAAGAAGAGAAAACATAGATACAATTTCTTAGGCGTTGTTTTATGGCCAAAATTTGAGTTTCACTTTTGCAATGAATCTACATAATCTTCATCTTTGTTCGGTCCTAGAATAAGAACCATTCAAAAATAAAATTAATTTATTTGTTTGTTTATTGAAAATGAACAGAGTTCGGGTAAGTCTTCGGTTCTCGAAAGCATCGTTGGACGTGACTTTCTTCCTAGAGGATCAGGTTCGCTCGCCCTCTCTCTCTGTTCCTTTCTCTATTTGTGGAGTGTGTTATTTATTTAGGCGTAGTTTGAATAAACTTCACAAGAGGAAAAAATGAATTAAACTTGTTTCATCATTTTGATATTTTAAAAAACTCTCGTTTGAGCTTATTGAAAAGTTTGTCTGAAAAAATCTTAGTTAATTTAGCTAATTAATTTCCTAATTGAATTTGAATTGGAGCTTGTGTTTGAATTGCAGGGATTGTGACGAGGCGTCCATTAGTGTTGCAGCTTCACAAGGTTGATGCCAAAGCGAAGGAGTATGCAGAGTTTCTTCACATGCCAGGGCAAAAGATCACTGATTATGGTAATGTGGTTCAGTAACTGATTTTGCTTGCTGCTTGTAGTATTTTATGTTACTGTTATGTATTTAATGGTTTGGTAGTTTGATGCTTTTCACGAGTTAAGTTGAGAGACTTGTGCTGTAATGAATAAATTATTTGCTAATTATAGAAATAGGATAGGAGGGTTTTTTTTGTTTCCCCTGTTTCTGTTTTGCTTGTAGGACAATTTTAATGCTTGTTTCCGTTTTTTGGTTTTATTTTCTCTGATTCCGTTGTGTTTCAATTGTTTTTGCGTGCATGCCCCCTATACTTGTGTAGTATATTTTAGGTCTCGTTGTTAGACTCGTCACCAGCTTTAGTTAACTGTGGCATTATTCTTTCTATTGATTTCTTTTTTGTCATTACTAATAGTTAGCTTGCAATTTATCATGCACTGCTATCATGCCGTCATTGTACAGCTTCACAGTTAGCTCACTGGCGCAATTATTTGTGTGCTGTGATAATTTAACTAATATTTTTATACCTTTTCTTTTTAGTTTTAATTTTAAATTTGAATTTCTTTTTACAGCCTTTGTTCGCCAGGAGATTCAGAATGAAACTGATAGAGTAACGGGGAGGACAAAGCAAATATCTCCTGTTCCAATTCATCTTAGCATTTACTCTCCACACGGTGCACTTTTATTGATATTGCCTCTAATTACTTACTACTAGATGGATGGTTTACTGTAAACTCGTGTTTTTGTTATCTATTTTTGAATTAAGGGATTTTTTTTATTGAAATAGAAAAATGAATACAAAACTGAGGGAATAGTATTCTCATACCATTTCCAAAGAAAACAAATTGTGATAGCCCAAATAGTGTGTTGATCAATATAACAGATTCCTATAATATGTGTGCCTTTTTGTGAAGTAAGTTCCCTCTCAAAATAATCATTGGCTGAATACCATAAGGAATTCAACAATCTCGTTGTTCAAAATGAAAGAACCCCCAGGGGAGGGAGGAAGAACATTTATTATCCTTCTAAATCTATAAACCCTTGAATTACTATTATTCCTTGTTTACTTGCCATCAAACATATCATTACTGATATGGAAGAAGCATCTAGAACTGTAAAAATCAGAGGAATGCAAGGTATAGACTGTCCTGTATACATTTGAAGATAGGCAGAGTTAAGTAAAGTGAGAAGTGTTAACATATCAGAAGCCTTCCTATAATAGAGACTTTGCCAAATACTATAAATCTGGGCTATTAGGGGATGACAAAAAATTAGCATGTTGGCGAAGGGAAAGACTAAGAAAAAAAGTATCACCAAACTGAATATTTTTGAAAACCTATTACATGAACCATTGCCTGTCCTTAAGCTATTGTAAGAACGAAGAATAGCCTAAAGAAATGGATTTACCGAAGACTAGACTAGCATGAATTTACCGAGCTCTATAGGTGCTTCTTTCCCCATTATTTGTGTGATTCCAAATTCAAACTATTAAGGCCGATAACTTGTAAAACGAATTTGCCCTCCTTTTGTTTTTGTTTCACCTGTACCTACAATGTTTGCTGATTTGCTGAAATCTACTTCCCCAGCCCTGCTTCCAATTAGATAAAGCAGGATTAGAACATCTTTTAGTAAGGGCAGCTGGCAAAATTGGTCTGACCAATTGGGCAATCCGAATAGTTCACAATACAGGTTTGGTTAGACTGGAAAAATAGTGATCTAAATTGAAGTGGGGAAATGTTAACCCGACCATTTAGTGCATGGAGTAATGGGCATAACCTATTCTCAACCAGGACATAGTCTCATGGATCAACTCTTTTTAAAAACAATTGAAAATAATGTTAGTCAGTTGTGCTTGGCCAGGCCATCTGATTCACCTGTCTTTGCTGCACTTTCACTTGCTATCTTGGTTGTTAATGCTACTTTGCTATAATTTACTCGTGACCTTCGCTCATGACTGTGTCTATAGATTTGATGTTAAGCACTACACATTTTTTAAATTTTATATTTAGTTTCTACTAATTCATTTGTTACTTACGTGAGTTCACTTCACTAGTATTACTTTTATGTATAATTATGTGGCATAACACGAGACTAGCTTTTCAGTTATGTGTGTTTCCTAATTCAATCTCTTCGTTTGTGTGAGCAGTTGTCAACCTAACTTTGATTGATTTGCCTGGATTGACTAAAGTTGCTGTAGGTATGACTTGCATTCAATTTGTCACTGTAATTTTCTTTGGATAATGTGATACTTGTTTTTAGTTTATACTGATTAGAAATTGTCATTTTCAGAGGGACAGCCTCAGACTATTGTCGAAGACATTGAAAATATGGTTCGGTCTTATGTTGAGAAGGTAAAAGAAGTTTTCTGTTTTTGCTTAATTTCTTCTCACTCTTCCTAATGAATAACCTTGATTGGATGATGCATTATTATTTCATTTAGTGCACTCTTTTCTTTTGTACGTTTACCTGAGACTGGAGACATAAACTGCCTATTTCCAAACCAAAATCATTTCTCTGTTTCTATGGTGATATGGGTAATTGATGTCCATTTTATTACCATGTTGATTTACAAATTAGTCAGCAAGTGGTGATGGTGATAAGATACATATTTACTTTAACTGGTACCATACTTGATTCTTTGACAGCCTAATTGTATTATACTGGCAATATCGCCAGCCAACCAAGACATAGCAACTTCTGATGCTATTAAGCTTTCAAGGGAGGTGGATCCCTCAGGTATATAATTTTCTGTGGAATGATGACTTGTTTATTACCTTTGTCGAGTCATTATTTGTCACTGAAATCCTTGACTGTAAATAATCCAGGTGAGAGGACATTTGGAGTGTTGACAAAACTTGATTTGATGGACAAAGGAACTAATGCGTTGGATGTAATCTTTCTTTCTCCTTCTAGCATGTTCCCTGTCCTACTGTTAATGCTGTATACACTTAAATTTCTAAAAGTTTTAGCAGTGCCCCGTATAACCATATAATTAGTTTGCCTTGCCCTTTTTTTTTTCCTTAAGGTCCTTGAAGGAAGATCTTACCGTCTGCAACATCCCTGGGTTGGTGTAGTAAATCGATCCCAAGCAGATATCAATAAAAACGTCGATATGATTGTTGCTAGACGTAAGGAGAGTGAGTATTTTGAAACCAGTCCTGACTATGGGCACTTAGCCAATAAAATGGGTTCCGTATACCTTGCAAAACTTCTCTCACAGGTTTGTCTTTCAGAATGCTTTTCTTTCCCTTCTTTAATTAAAAATTTGTTATTTTAATCCTGTTAACTATGTTGTAGCATTTGGAGTCAGTAATTAGGGCACGGATACCCAGTATAACTTCTTTGATAAACAAAACAATTGAAGAACTTGAATCAGAGATGAATCAAATTGGGAGACCAATTGCTGTTGATGCTGGAGTGAGTGGTTTACATTTGTGATTATTTCCTGAAAGTACTATAATATCCTGCACAAGAATATTTTAACAATTCTTTCTCATACAGGCTCAACTATACACCATCCTAGAACTATGTCGTGCATTTGATAAGATATTCAAGGAGCATTTAGACGGAGGGTAAGTATATGCTATGATATTCACTTTTACTCTATTAGACTACCTTAGCTGAAATTTTTTCGTAGGGTAAATATTTGCTATGATGTTCAATTTTACTCTATATAGTACTAGTTTATTTGATTTTACTTATGGGTGGAAGGCATCTTGTTATTGAAACTTGACTATTTTCAATCATCCTCAAAGGTTTGATGGTGTACGTTTGGGTTAGCTTAATTGGGATGAAATAGTTTTTTTCTTGAAATTTCTTGCGAGACAAAAAAAAAAAATAAAAATAAAAATAAAAAGGTCGTTATAAACATACACTTACTTCAAACCAGGTATTTGACTTTTCCCCATTATCATCGTCATGAATTAGATTCGATATCGAAATAATTCTCTTTTTGTTTTCAGCTAGCTAAAACCTACTTAAACTCTGGTTTGGTTTTTGGTTCTTGTTCTTTTCTAGACAAAAAGCTCTGTATACTGATGTAATGTACCACCTGAATATGGTATAGCAATTTGGAATGATAGTCATGAATAATCTTTCTTTCTGATCTACAAGTTAACAGGTATCTTTGGTTACATATAACGATTGTGTTTATTGTCATAGGCGAGCAGGTGGAGATAAAATCTATAATGTCTTTGACAATCAGCTTCCTGCTGCGTTACGGAAGCTTCCATTTGACCGTCATCTATCTCTTCAAAATGTGAGGAAAGTGGTATCAGAGGCAGATGGTTACCAGCCTCACTTAATTGCCCCAGAGCAAGGTTACCGGCGCCTGATCGAGGGAGCTCTCAGCTACTTTAGAGGCCCAGCTGAAGCTTCAGTTGATGCAGTAAGTGTACTGGTTGTACTCTTTCTTCTTCCTTTTTAATTAAAGCTTACATAGAAGCTAAAGCGGGATTTCTTTGATTTCGATTTAGGTCCACTTTGTCTTGAAAGAACTTGTGAGGAAATCAATAGCTGAAACTCAGGTAAATTTTGGGGATTTATTTCAGGTCATAACTTTAGACACGGACCTACAGTAGGTAAAACGTCATTATTGATAGGAATACACCAAAAGCATTTAAGGAACTGTGTCTAAGTAGTCCTTTATTTTATAGTATCTCTGTTCTTAAGGTTCCTAAAAATAAACTATGAATTTGTGATTGAATAGGAACTGAGACGTTTCCCAACTCTTCAAGCCGAACTAGCTGCAGCTACAAGTGAGGCTTTAGAGAGGTTCCGTGAAGAGAGTAAGAAGACAGCTATTCGACTTGTCGACATGGAAGCTTCGTATCTCACTGTGGAGTTCTTCCGGAGACTTCCTCAAGAAATGGAGAAAGCCGGAAATCCAGCTAATCCAGCTACCCCAAATGAGGATCGATATGGAGAAGGGCATTACAGGAGGATTGGATCAAATGTATCTTCCTATATTGGTATGGTTTCAGACACTCTCAGGAATACTATTCCAAAAGCTGTGGTTTTTTGTCAAGTCAGAGAAGCAAAACTATCATTGCTAAACCATTTCTACACACAAATAGGGAAGAAAGAGGTAATACTCCGCTTTAACTTTAATTTCTCCCTTTTTCTGATAACGAATATTATACAATCATGGAAGAATTTTGGTTTGCTTCAGATATACTTCCAAAGTAATATCCAAGTGATGATTCTGTGTAGTTTTTATTCTATTAAACTATTCATTTGATCTCTTGTTTCCATTTTAAGTTTTAATTTTTAAACGGCAAAACTATAAGTTCTGTAGTTATTTTTATTTCAAATATATTCACAAGGTTTGATCTGCTATTAATGTTGGTGCAGGCTAAGCAGCTATCGCAGTTGTTAGATGAAGACCCTGCCTTGATGGAGAGGAGGCAACAATGTGCCAAAAGGCTTGAACTATATAAAGCAGCAAGGGATGAAATTGATTCTGTTTCCTGGGCACGATGAGCTTGGTTGCCATTGGACCTTTTCAGTGCCTAATATATATATATTGGTTATAGGCTGACTAGACCAAGATATCATTTTTATTTCTAGATTATTTTTTTCTTCAGGCTTTGTATATTCATTGACATTAAAAACAAAATAAGCCATTTTATATTCCTTTCCTGGTCGTAGGATAGTGATGGAGCTAATTGTTGTTTCTTGTCCCAGGAGGTTGTACATGAAGAGAGACCACATACTATATTCTTTTATTAAAAGTTAAAATTACATTTTTTTAATTTGAATTTTATTTTTTTATTATGAATGGCAATCTGATCCTATGAATTCTCATGCAGACTTTTATATTAGGGGTTTACAACCTGGTTCATTTGAGATGGGATGTATTTGCTCTCATTTCCTTTTTATTTATACACCTTTTTGTTGTAGGCTTTTTCTAAACCACTCCTATCAGTTTCAACTATCCCAATCTCATTCTCTTGTGAAGACACGAATCCCCCTAAATGATATGTAAGTGTTGTTCCTCTTGTTCCCATACTCCTATAATTGTTCGTTCCTTTCGTTCTTGTTGTTTCGTATGAGGGTTACTCTTATAATAGTTTATTTCTTTCTTTTTTGTTTTTATTGTGACGGTTATTCTTTTTTTCTGAGGGGAGTCATGAGCATCTCTACACTACTATTTTTATGGTTGTGTTTTATTGGAATATAATATTAAAATGTATCAGGGCATTGTAAACATTAATTTTAGAATTTAGTTTTTAAAATGTAGTAGGTGCTTAAATTGTTGAATGTATTTTATGATTGACAATACATAAAACCAACAGATATTGCTTGCCATTATTTGAGATTTTTGGCGTTACTTCCATAAAGTTGACATTGTGTATCACAGTTGCTTACCTAATGTCTGAGTGAATTGGAAATGTCGTCTGGACTCTATAAGGTAAAAGATTGATTAAAAAAGATGAAGCAATGTCTTAAGCTAGTCCGTGTTTTTTCCTAATCGAAACCAAAAATGTAAGATTGAATATAAGATGCTGAAAGAGGAGTGGGGACATGGTGATGTCAGAATGGGATAGGGTAGCGTTAGGTTATAACAAATATTACGTATTAAAGGTCGCATATATATATATATATATATATATATATATATATATATTGGATGGAAGATAGAAAAAATACAAGTACAAACTGAAATCATAACAAACTAACAATTACTAGCAGAAACATTTCCAGCTTAAGAAAAAATTTCCTAACTATATTATCCTTCAATACCAATAGAAAGGCCCATTAAAATGACCTAGCATTGTCTAGAGCTGATGATTAGGTATGAATCCTAGAGCAGAAACAATATAAACAAACAAAAGATGAATTGTCCCTTGTAGGACGAAGTTCGATGTCTGCCAAAAATATTCGTTGAAGATGTCAACAACGAATGCTTTGAAAATATCAGAGACTGGTCCCAAATTACAACTTCCTGTTAAAGGTAACCTTCAGAGTATCCGCATTATTTGCTCCATATTTAACGTGAGACATGTCTTTTTGTCCTCCTGTAATTTTTTTTTTTTTCACGAATAATGAAGCGTAACCGTCACTCGCGGAGATTATAAGGGATTGGGTAGCCTTGCCGCCTTTACCTGTAGTTAGATTTTTAATTTTTATTTTATTTTTATAGGAGAGAACGTGATTAAGGAAGATAACTTATTCCATATTATTTATTCCCATGACAGGATCTAAGGGAAGTTTGTCACACATAACCTCTAGAAAATGGATTCCTTTAGATTGGAGATTTAGCATTAAAATTAAGATTAGTTTAAATATAATATTTTTACTTTTTTTAAACTATTGATCAAAATCCACTGTTAATAATCGTTATATATATATATATATATATATATATATATATATATATATATATATATATATCAAATTCAAATATAAGTTAAAAAAAAAAATTTAAGCAGCAAATAGGAAAATAAAAAATTAAATTTTAAGTTAAAGATGGAGTTATAATTTTTAGGGTTTCAATTCAATGATAAATCGAAGTTTTAGAAACAAGAAGTATTAATGAACGTCAATTCAAATTCTTAACTTTTTTTTATAAGGATAACGATATATTTATTTATCATCTACCCCATCAAAAAACTTTATTAAAAACAATCGGATACATATATTTTATATTTTGTGGATGATTAATGATCTATGAATTATTTTCGAAATTTAATATACCTCATTAATACTTACAAATCAAAACTAATCCAAATAATATTTTAAAATTAAATATCTTTTAGATTTATATTTTTAAAAAGAATTAAAGATATGTATTTAAATTTGATTTATGATGTTAATTTTTAATTATTTTCAAAAATATTTAAAATATAGTTGGATGAATTAAATATTTATTCATGAAAAAATGTTAATAGATGAAATGAATTTGTATTAAATAGATTTTATTTATGATTAAACTTTCAGTAAATTAAAATGGCTTTAGTCCATTATTATTCTATTCGTATTTTATCGGATTGAAGTAAATTAGTAAGTATGTTTATCATGATTCTATTTAGAATTTTGATTTACACATTTATTCTAAATATTCTATATATTAAATTATTAATTATATTTTAATTTCAACATGAAACATATAAATGTAAAATTAATTTAATTAGTTATAAAATATAGTATCAAATAATGATGAATTAATATTAAAAAAATATTATGCATATTTAAATGGTCATGAAATTAATGTCAATGATTATCTTTTACCTACTAGCATTATTATTTTTACTTTTTTTTTTATGAAACTTATATGAAACTAAAATGGAACAGGTAGAACACAATTCACATTTTCTAATCCCAGATTTGGATAGATCTTTTGATATAGAGACTTTAAATTTTATTGGCTATAAATTCTCTACATGCATGCAGGTCTATTAGGTGATGAGCCAGTGAGGATGTAATTGTTTGTTTTATTTCCCAAAAGTATATAAAAGTGAAATACCATTGGAAGAAATAATCCCACACAATTCTTTATTGCAAATTCAATGAATGACAACAAGCTATTATAACAATAGAATACATAGAGGTAAAACCCTCATGTATAAAACTACAATTTTCTACTTAATTAATAACAAGATGTGAGACAACATAACCAATACTGATATGACCTGAAAAAATAACAAGATGGACCATAGATGAGCATCATATTCACATGTAACAATGATAAATGATATGCATATGAGTTTAATTGGGAATAAAATATGAAAAAAATTATTTAAAACTCTATTATTCAACGTATGAAACGAATAAAATATCAAACTTAATCCTTTTGGTTACTCTCAAAGATCTCATACCAAAAGATTTTGGATGTGAAGATGCGTTAAATGAAAAAAGTTTATGCAACATAATCACTTCCACCAAAGGTAATTGAAAAAAAAGTTTCTGCAACATAATCACTTCCACCAAAGGTAATTGAAAAAAGTTTCTACAACATAGTCACTTACAAGAGGTAGTTGTGATCGAGTATGAATTTAAAGATTTTTTAAAGAAAAAATTCTAAATTTAATAGGAATGGAAAGAGAATTAATAAAAAAAAAAAAAAACCAAATCAAGCGGAAACAAGACCCATCCAATAATATGCCAAAATTACAGGCTACAATTTGGTTGATTCAAATGAATAAGAATATTCTTGACTTTCCATTACTAACCACACGACATGAAGAATATCTAAAAGCATAAAATATGGTGCATCCCACAAGCAAATCCAATAAGAATTGATTCATTACCACTAGGAAGGAGGATACCATACCAGCATGCAAGAAATTTAAATAGGTTCTTGATTATGGAGACAAATATAGTACAGTAAGATGCATCCATAAATATATATATATATATATATATATATATATGCTTATACAAACATTTACCTCCAAATTTCCACCCTGGATTCAAGTTAGCATGCTCATTCAGCCTGCAAATAACATATGAACATCAAATTGCAGTAATAGCATTATCAGAAAACTTAATTTTCATGAAAAATAATAATCATTTGTCTCTTGTGAAAGGTTGATCATTTATAATTTAGAGTTACTCTTTAAACTTATGAGGGAAGTTATCACTCATCTCACAAGTGAAAAATGGAAGGATCCCATGCAATGTACATTCTAAATTTTAATTGTCTTAATTTAGGTTGAAATTTAAGAAAGTTTCAAAAGCATGATCAGGAAATATTGCAGTTCAAATAGCATATTGCAGTTAAAATTGCATGATCAGAAAACTTACTTTTCATGAAAAATAATAATCAGTTGTCTTTTGTGAAAAGTTGTGAAAAGTTGATCATTTATAATTTAGAGTTACTCTATAAACTTCTGAAGAAGTTCTCACTCGTTCCACAAATGAAAGATGGAAGGATCATACATTTTCAATTTTAATTGTCTTAATTTAGGTTGCAATTTAAGAAAGTTTTAAAAGCATGATCAGAAAACTTACATTTCATGAAAAATAATAATCATGTCTCTTAAAAAAAAAGTTGATCATTTATAATTTAGAGTTACTCTTTAAACTTCTAAAATGGAAATTTAGAGTTACTCTTTAAACTTATCTTTAAACTACTGAGGAAATTCTCATTATAGGGAAGGATCACATACAATCACTAAATGGAAAGATCACATTCAATGTTCATTTTCAATTTTAATTGTCTTAATTTAGGTTGCAAAGTTTCAAAAGCTTTCAATCTCAATATAGTATACTATAAAACAATACTGTTAGAAAAGTTAATATACAACATAATATTGTAAAATAAATATACATTACTAAATATAGTATATTTATAGTACACAACATAGTATCAAGACATATACATTACTAATTAACAAGGAAGACAATGGTTCCCAAATTTTGTCTTGGATACAAAATGGAACTTATACCTATAAAGTCTTGACATAAGACGAACATAGTGATTTACCTTCTGATTCTTGGGACCAAAAATTCCTTTGACTGTCTCAAACACCTCTTCAACCGATCTTGCAGCATCAACCTACAAAATAAAAAATTTTTTGTGATGTCGAAACCAAAAATATTATGAAACTATAGTATAAGCATGACTATAAATTACCTTGCGAACTTTTCCCTTTGCATCATAATAGCTAATGACAGGAAGACTAGACTCTTGGAAAACCTTAAACCGCTTCCTTATTGTTTCAATATTGTCATCTTCTCGACCCTTTAAAATTAAGAAATGGTCTTCAGTGATGACTAGCACAAGAAAATACAAGTAATAAAACAAAACAAAAATAAACCTCAACCTGGTTCCTACTAAGAAGCCGCTTCTCCATCTCTTCCTCAGGGCAGTCAAAAAATAGGACAAAAGCTGGTTCTATTCCTGTCTACAAAAAAACCATAATGCATTTTGGAAATCAATACACCATTGTCCATATTGGAATAGTAAGTTTTTATTATTTTAATTTTAGTATCTCAATTACCACTTTCTCAAATGCTGCACGGTTTTCCTCATTGCGGGGAAAACCATCAATAAGAAATTTGTCATTGCCACTTTCCTGCATTGCTTTCTGTAACAGCTTAATTGTTACCTCAGAGGGAACAATTTTCCCTTCTTTAATCATAGTCTGAATCATTGTACTGTCAAACAAATAAAATGAAGAAGAAGTTAATGATAAATGATATAGACCATTTAAGCCCAACAATACATATGTATATATATATATATATATATATATATTAACATGAATAATATAACTTACTCACCCATTCTCGGAACCAGATTTAATTTCTGCTCGCAGAAGATCTCCAGCACTGAGGTGAGTAAAATGAAAATTTTCAACAATATTTGCACATTGAGTACCTTTTCCACTGCCTGGGCCACCTATACCATTATCATTATCAGATCAATAACCAACTTAGAACTCAAAAAAAAAAAAACCACAGTAAATTCCAACAAACACATCATACATAAATGATAAATAAATTCACTCTTAAAATGGAAAAGGTACCTAACAAAGAGTGATGTGTGCTATAAAACAACAGAAAATAAGTCCTTAAATTAGTTATTGCAGGTAATTTATAAATACTCAGAATCAAAGTCTTACAAGTTTTTGTATGTTATTTCTTTCAAATTTTCCTTTTCTAAAGTGAAAATTCAATAACAAAAAAATAATAATGTCATTGGTATAATTTCTTGTCTAAAAGGTAAACAGATTTAAGCTGAGAAACTAAAAACCAATTAACTGCAGATTTAGGACTTGTAATACAGCTCATGCATGTAAACTAAAGTAACAAAGAGAAGAATTTCAAGAGTTTAAAAAAAAAAAAAAAACCTTTTCAGTAGAAGTTCACAACACTATCTTTTCAAAACTGTTACTAATGAGAGGAAGAGGGAATATGACTATGGAGATGCTTAACAGGAATGAAATCGATAACAGCTTACCTAACACAAAAACAACTGTAGGATTTTTCTCTAGGAGGCTTCCATTTGCATCCTACAATGAATGATTAAAAATAGTCTAAATATACATTTCATCAAAAATATCTCAGCAACAGAACAAAAAGGCTATAAAACTAAATTTAAAGCTCATATTAGTTTTATAGAACCAAAAGAAAACTATATTTTGCTGGATATACCAACATTGCGCAATCAAGGAAAAACATTTTCAATATTCAAACCTTCGAACCTTCACAAACGTTCACGCTAAGATGATTTATAAAATAACAAAATAAAATACAAAACAAATTCTACAGAATACCTTGTTTGCAACTTCAACACTTCCCATTAGTAGCACCTAAATGTGTTTATCTGTAAAAAAATGTCAAGTACAAATAAGAGTAAAAAAAAATAATAAATAAATAAAGCACGTATCTTACAATACAGATATCCATCTTAGTATCATTACTCTTTAACATATTCCAAAACACATCATAACTAATTAGCTAAACTTCCATGTAATAACGAAGTCGTTTCACTAATGCCAAATCATAAAAGCCTCAAATCCAAGCAAAAACTACTAATTTAATCACTGATTAAAAAAATAGTTGATCATTTAATTTTGCTAATCTAATGTAAAAATATTTTTTTTCCTAACGTGTCCTTTGTTGGAACATGTTCAACAATGAAAAAAATCGTTAGAAATAGAATCATTTTTAGAATAATATACACAAAACAGTTAGCATATAATTATAATTTAGTATAGTTCCAATAATTTTTTATTATGTCTGAATCATACTCGATAGTTGATTGAAAACATTCAAAACACATCTGATATATAAAACTATAGAATACTTCTGCTAGAATTAAGACATTTAAGAATGAATTGATTTTGTAATGCATTTACATATGACACTATAAATCCTCACATCCTTAAATAATTTATCTGTTCACCTAAATTCACGCTCAACATATCAAGAGCGACATTCAATATTCCGTTAAGTCTATCACTCAATTTCATGCAGTGCAACCGGCATAAAAATTTAGATCTACATAAAATAAGCCAAAATCACATCTCAGAAACTAACTAAACAACTAGCCTAACCATTACATCACCGACAAAATGAACCTCAGAAAAAAACTGAAAATAAGATCATGAATCGCCGAATCGATTAAAATTCAGGTGAATTTTCGTTTCATTTCAACAAAACGCTCGGATTCGCCGACGAAATCGAACAATGCGCAAGCGAATCGAGAAATTACAGAAGTGAGAAGAGGCGCAGATCGGAGATCCGCGCGGCCAGATCTCACCGAGATTCAGAGAGATCTCAATAGAACAAACGGTAGCGAGGCTAATAGAAAATTCAAACGAGATTCGGAGTTAGGTCGTACCTTTCGCGAGGGAGAATGAGAGAAAGCGATAGAGAGAGAACGCGATAAATAGAAGAATGAGGAGGGGGTTGGTCCTATGATATTTATAGAGTTGGAAGAAGGAAGAGAAAAGGAGGTGAATTTTTTTTTTTTTTAATTCTTTTTCCGAAAGAAAAAGAGAGAAGTGAAGCTGAAGAATGAGGAAGAAGGTCGTTTTTAATAGTCAGTAGGGACAAAATGGGAAAGGTGTGTTTGCGTGATTGTAACGGCTACCATCGTTATTTCCCAGCAAAGGAGGCTGGCGAGATTCTTGTATTAACTACCATCTCAAAAATATATATTATTTTTTTTCCTTAAAAAAAACTTGATTTGATAATTTTAGGATTAAAAAATCACATATTACTATCACTGTATAAAAAATAGTTAGGATAGACTTATATTGTATATAAATTATCAGATTTCAATATTTAGTAATGCTTCATATTAGTTAACCGTAGCAAATTCTTGTTTATTTAAATATTCAATATATGTATATATATATATATATATATATATATATATATAAATATTAATTTTTAACAAACATTACAAAACACTGATCATAATAATGCATTTTAATTTAATAAAATTAACATTGAGACTTGGTATAAACTTACATATTGTCCAAAGGGATTCTAACTCATATAATGCATAATCGTTTAACAAATTAAAAAAGAAAAGAAGTGATTTTAGTTTTATTATTTAGATAAAGTGTGTCAACATATATATATATATATATATATATATATATATATATATATATATTCATAAATAAATCTGGTTTCTCTTCACTATAAAAAAAATATGAATTATTTAAAATTGTTATTTTCTTAAGTCAATCTTAAAAGAAAATTTTCTATTCTTTATACTTTGGAATGATAATTAGTAAAAGTTAAGGCCAATTATAGGCTCTTATGGGTATATATCTTCTGATATTAGTGTTTATTATATCATAATTAGTTTAATATCTTAAAACAAAATATTATTACAATGTTATTTATTTCATATAATATATAACAAAAATTCATATTTTTTTTATTGTTCTATATAAAGATTAATATAGAGAAGAAATTGCGATGAGAAAAAAATATATTTCTATTAAAATATTTTTAAATTTACTATAATTTGAATAATACTGATATAATTTAAACTATGTAACTTATTTTTTTATATTATTTAATTTTTTTTATTTTATAATATAGGATATCTTATAATACTTATTTAGTAAACAACTTTTCTTTTCAAATTAGTAAGTAATATTTTATGTAAAAAAATTAGACTAATTATAAATTTAATTGTATGTATATACCATTCACTAAATAACTTGTTTGCTTTTATTTCCTTGATTTGTTTGTTATAGCATAAAATATACTCAAAATAATTTAATATACGATTAAAAGTCAATTTAATAGTACCCTGTAGTGCATTCTACCTAACATTATTTATATAGAGCTTAGAATATATACACTACCCTGTAGTGCACGGCTACACACTAGTTATATAATGAATTTGTCAACTTTTTTGGTAATTACTTAAAAATATATAATAACTATTAGTTTATTAATTAATAAGGTAAAAGTTATCAAATTAAGAATGCATACTAATTAAATTTAAATTATAGAGAATTATATTTTTACTTTTATACTTTGATCAGATGTGGTTGATGTATAAGAATATTTTATTGATGAATCTTATTCTTTCTAAAAATTGACAAAGTTTCTTTATTAAATATTTTTCTCATCTTAAAAAGACTTTTTTCTTTTTTACAGTTATGTGTTCATACTTTATGGGTTAGTCTCTAGGAAGGAATCATGGTATAGAAAACTGATATAATACAAACTTGAAGACTTTCAGTCATAAAAAGAAAATAAAAAATATATTTTTTGTTTTCAAAATACCAATAATTAAATAATATAATATTAGTAAAACGTGAATATGATACAAATATTTTCATTAGAATGAAAATGGGAAGAAAATCTTAAGAATGATGATATATTAAAATGGTAGTGTTGAATTGTCTAATCGTGTAATTTACTTTTTTCTTTACTAAATTAAAAAATAAAGTCTTCATTTTTTTAAGGTATAAAAAAAGATAGAGAAAATAATAGGTTGTTTTATCTATGAAATAAAAACAACAATTAGAAGAATTTTATCACTTGAAGTATAACAACACCGACAGAAAAATAAGAGACAATTGTGTGTTATATAATAAGATAGTTTGTAACAATTATATTTTAATAATAAAATTAATTATTTTATGAATTTTATTTACGTAATTATTCCATTTCATGATCTTTTACAATAAAAATTACTTAGAATAAGTAACCTATTTAAAAAATTAAAAATGAATGGTAAATTTAAATTAGTTTTTTTTTTTCTGAACTCATTTTTCCTCTCCATTTAAAATTTTATTAAAAACGTGTAAAGACGAGGACCACTATTTAATTTGTTGACATTTCACACTACACTTTTATCAACTTCAAAAGTGTGATGTTTTTTAATGGTTTTAAAAACACTATTACTCTATGCATTATTAAAAAAATACTATGTTTATTAGATTAAAATAATATATTTTTATACTTTATATATTAGATAGTGTAGGGAGAGAAATAATTAAATTATGAGTTAAAACTTACCAATTCTTTTACTTATGAGTTTCTTTATTATATTTTATTAAAAGTCACGCAAAACAAGGGACCACTTTATACTTTGTTCAAATTTTACACCACATTTTTTTCTTTCGAAAAAATACACTTGGATCTTTTTCATCATTTAAACTCACTATTACATTGTGTATTATTAAAAAAATGACACGTAAAATTAGTGGGAAAATGATAATTTTTTATATCTGATTTTTAACAAAAGAAATAACTAATTTGAAATATTAAAATCGGTCATTGTCACATTTTTTCTCCATAGGAAATTATAACTTAACTGTTTTTCCATACCCTTCATAATTTTCTTATTTAATTCTTTTATTAAAAGATGTGCAAAAACGTGAGATGATCACCTAGTTTGTTGAAACTTCAAGTTACACTTTTATCTTTTCAGATCTTAAATATTTTAAACATATTATACCTTTTATTGTTAAAATATTACATTTGTATCACATTAATTGAATATATAAATAAGTCATTGATCCTAGTAAAATTATATTTAGTCTCTTTAAGTAGAAGTTATATATTTAAATTTCATACTATATTTTTATATTTTTTAGATATATGGTAATATTTTAATTTATATATATATATATATATATATATATATATATATATATATATATATATATATATATTATTGCTTTAAATGTACCAACTAAAATTTTCATTGTATTCTTTTTTTTAATATAAGATGTATTATTTTTTTTTCTCATTTGAGCGGTAGACATCCCTAAGAAGATACTTTAAAATTGAAGCTAATTGATTAATTGAGATATAAGTGATGTAATATAATAAATGAATGATATATACTTTTAAATATCGATCCATCTATAATATTTTAATAGGTCGTTATCTTAAGGATCCTAAATTAACTAACAAAGTCCCTATTACTTTATTAATGCTTCATTTTGATAATTAGGTGTATAATGAAATTACTTAGTCTAAAATAATGTTGTTCTTGGTGGCCGACACATCTTGGCAACATAATAATATATTACTAGCCCTTAAGTCCCAAGGGTTCTCTGAACTAAAAGTTTAAAAAGGAAAATTTTCATTTCTTTAGTTTAGATTACCTGGTATTATTTGTACACTAGTGTCCTAGGTTCAAATATCTTTTTGTCCTAGGTTCGAATTTTTTTTTATGACAGACAGTAAAAGGAATTAAAAAAAATTGAGATCACTTTGGTATTCTTCTTACATTGACCCATCAAGATCAAGGAATCTTTGATGATAAAGAGTCTTAAAAAGTTGAGGAAAAAAAGATAAGGTATGTTTTCTATCGGTGAACTTTCAAGGTTGGTGTGAGTGGAATTAAGATTGACTAATAATTATGACGGTTAGATTAATAATATTTAACATGTGATATTTCGAATTAGTGTATAGAATTGTGTTATCTGACTTTGTTTAAAATTTATGAAAATCGTGTGATTCATGTACGACTTTAATATTGATGAAAAAGTCGTGTGAATTATTCATAACTTTTTTTAGTATAATTTTTTTTAAATTTTAAGAAAAGTCATGTTAAAATTTAACGAGTTTAATTAATTGCAGTTAGAACTTAAATCGTATAACGTAATATAATTTCGGTTATTATAAATTATATAAGGTTTACACAACTTCAGTTGTTATTATATTGTATAAAGTCGTAAATTATTGACATAACTTTTCTTTGAATATTTAATTAAAATGTTGATTTTGTTATTCGCAACGAATTTTATTTATTTTTAGTGAAATTTTAAGAAAGATTTAGAAAAAATTGAATAATTGATAAGTTTGTTATTTTTTTTAATTAATAGTTAAGTGATGTTGGTCTCTTGTGTAAAAGAAAGAAAATGCTAATTTGTTTTAGAATTTTAATTTTTTACAACTATTTAAACTTATTTATAAAATTCACCAAACTGTCACCATTTAAGAAAATGTAAATAATTGGAAAGTTCGTTAATTTTTAATTAATAGTTAAATTAATTTAATATAATTATTGTAAGTGTGTTAAGTGAAGAGGAATAATTAATGTATGATATTCAATGTGTAAAAAATGATTACATACAATAGTTAAGTGTGTTAAGTTATGTAGAGATATTTAAATTTAGTGAGGAAAAAAATATTATAGTTATAAGACAACCCTATCTATTGTGACCTTTATTTCAATAATAAAAATATTTTTTTGGCTTATTTGGATTTGACTTATCCATTTTGTTATGGTATTAGTAGTAATTGGTTGTCCAAATTCCTTTCGTCGCATATGTGGGTTGGGTATCAAATTTGGACCCATATAAGGAAACCATTAATCTCTATTTTGATTTGGATGAAATTGAACCTTATAAGCTTTGAAAATGTTATGGAGGTTGTTGATTGGGACAACAAATGTTATTAGTTATAAATGACACTAGGAATAAACATTAATGACATGTGGACAAGGCAACCAAATAGTTTGAAATTACTCACAATCACACCATCATTCATTTAATTCGATTTTGTATGATATCAACGTTGAAGTTGGGGAATGTCATCTCCTGAACACCAAACTTTTAAGTTTTGTCGATTGTATCTTTGAACATCCAAATCATTGTTTATTTTTATATCATTTTTATTTACCTCCTCTTTCACAACCTAATAATATGTATGTTTGTCTTCTTCATTGGTCATTTCATGTATATGGCCTTAATATAATAATCACAAAACATAAGTCATATGCAACTCTTCTAGCCCACTTCAAGAGGTCATGCTGTGAAGTAAATACTACAAAACATATCACACCATCATATTTCATTCACCAAACACTAAAAGAAAAATAAAATTCTACATCGGTTCTAGGAGGCTTTCTATATCGATTTCACAACCATGGAAAAACTCATGACTTTTTACATCGGTTCTTCAACTAATGTAAAAAATACACATATTACATCAATTATAAACACAATTGATGTAATAAAGTACTTAAAAGAGTAAAAAATAGACATATTACATCAGTTGTAGTTGGAACCGATGTAAACAGTCCACTATTACGTCGGTTATAAGCTACAACCGATGTATAAGTCTCATTTAAAAAAATCAACAGATTGATAAATCTCTAATCCATGCAAGAAAACATCACAAAAATTTTTAGAATTTTCTAGTAAGTATAGATATGTGAAATAAAAGCCTAAAATGAAATGTTATGTTAAAAATACACTTATTACACCAGTTACTAAAATAACCAATGTGATAGGGTATCTATCACATCGGTGGTATAAACAATTGATGTAATAAGTTTGCACCAAAATATAACTTTTTAATTGTGTCACAACTGATATAGAATGGGTCCATTACATAGGTTTAAGGAGGAACCGATATAATATGTTTTCATTTATTTACAAAATTGTCATCGCGTTTTTGTTTATAATGGTTCCCTTTTAACCGATGTCGTATCTTGTAGTAAAATTCCCTTTTTCTACTAGTGAAATAGGATTCATATATCCACAATATCTACATACATTTGTGTCAATCACCTTCATCTTATCTGTTATAAATGCATCACTACATTCACATGACCTATATTAATTATTAAATGCATTAGAAGATATTGACTACATCATATCAAAATCATCAACCCCTTACATGTCACCCTCGTCTGATATGCCCGTGAAAAATCCTACATTCATAATCTTTTTGAAAAGGAAAAAATTCATACTTAGTTAGACAAAAAAAAAGTTCACAGCATCTAACTTTCTGGAAACTAAATTCAACAAGTAAAAAACCTACTTCATAAAGTGAATTCTGCACTCAACAAAATCATTTCCTAAAGTGAATTTCGCAACTCAAAAAACTCGTTATGAAAAATACATTCCACAACTCAAAAATACCATTATAAAAAGTGAATTATGCAACTTATGAAAATCATTACGGAATTTGGATTTCGCAACTCAAGAATTGCGAAAAAGAGATTTCGCGACTCGACCAATTATAAAAAAATGTTTTCCGTAATTCAACAAACTTATTAAGAAAAAATAATGTTCCACAAGTTAACAAACCAATTCTAAAATTAATTCCATAACTCATAAAACCCCATTATGAAACATGTCATCTATAGGCAAAAAAAATGTAATCAAATTCCATAATTTCAATTATGGAATATCGTTCCCACAATTGAAATTGTGTTGTCCAAATTATCTTTTCCATAATGTGAACTTTGCACCGTACATATCACCTACTTCTGGATTTCATTTTTCATAACATAAAAAACGCTTCCAAAAATTCAACTTCGAAAGTTATTACTTCTCCCACAACAATATTATAGATTTTGTATTCCATAAGCTTCTTCCAAAAACTAATTTTCAGAAAGGCCCTTCTTTCCATTACAGATATCACTGCTTTTAACATCACCTAAGCTTACCTCAAACCATATCTACTTCCTTCTAAGTATCACTACCAACTCTATTAGACCTTATTGGGCCAGTGACCATGTCACGAAGCAAAATATGACTAAAGGAAAACAAGCTAACATGACATGTGATGTGGCAAATCAAAGGTTGAGGATAAGCAATAGAGAGGAGACTACAAGTAACTGACAGAGGGATTTTGTATGGCAGTGATCATTGTGGTATAATTTCTCTCTCTTCTTTCATAACAATTTTTGTTATGCTCACTGCTCTTCTCTTTCCCTAATTTCTCCACCTCTGATATTCTTCTTCTTCTTCAGGTATTTTGCATATTGGATGAATGGGTGATGGTTCATTAATCACTCACAAATATTCATCTTCTCCAAATTACCATATAACTATAGAAGTTTATTTCAATTTCTTTTTATTAGTTGCTGTTGTATTTGAGATAATTACATTTTGGAATTGTTTCATTGAATATTTAAGCTGATTGAATATATACATGTTATTTCCTCATGTCACCCTTCCATTTGGTGCTTTCATTGCCATGTCAATAGCTGAGAACACAAGGATGAAGGGGATGAAAGCGGACATTAAGAAATTATTTCAGATGTTGGAAGAGTCCAGAGAAGAACAAAATGTGGAGCGTGCACAGATTGCGAAAACCATTGATCTGAAATTTGATGCAATTCAGAATTCGATAGCTCAACTCCTTGATAAACATCAACATGGCTCGAACTCAGGCTCAGATTATGATTCGCATCACCGTCAGCAACATCATACTCGAAGGGTGCATTTCGACCTTCCCAAATTTGGTGGCAGTGACACGTTGGGATGAATTTTTGCCTTAAACCAATATTTTGATTTTTGTTGAATTTTAGAGAAAGAACATATCGGAATCGCAACAATTCATATGATGGGAATGACTATACCTTGGTTTCAAATGTCGCAATACACGACACAATTCAGATAGTGAAATCAATTAAATAGAGCGATCGAAATCGAATTTGGTCCCTCACTCTTTGAATCACCATGGGAATAGCTGTTTAAGCTCCAACAATAGGGCTCGATGACAGAATACTATAAGGAATTTGTTGCTTTGGCTAATCATATCGACATCAAACCACCAAAAGCTTTAAGAGATTGTTTCATTAGCGGTTTACAATCGAAAATCGAAAGAGAAGCGAAAGCTCAATGTCCTCCGTCACTTATGAGGGCGGTAAGTCTTGCAAGATTGTATGAGGATAAATGCATTCTGACCACAAAAGTCACACATAGACCGCAAACCTTCTGGTCACAACACAAACAACAAAACAATTGGGTAGCGACACAAACCCTACTAAAAACCAATTTACTACCATTGCTACCTACACCAAATCAACGTCCTAACTTCAAGCCCAACAGAGCTCTAATTAAAAAATTGACCATGGCTGAGTAGCAAAGTAGACGAGAGAATGGACTTTGTTTTTGGTGCGATGAAAAGTTTACTCCACAACATAAACATTTCATGTTATATCAAATTGAACCAACTAATTAAGTTGATTTTGGGTGGGATGAAGAAATCAAAACAGAGGAGGCCACAAGAGAAGACATACTGCAGTAGCAAGTCAAGGAGCATCATTTATCATACAATGCTCTGCATAGAGCTACAGGCCTAGCAACGATCAGGGTTAAAGCACAAATTAATGGAATGGAAATTCAAGCATTGATTGATGGAGACAGTTCAAATAGTTTCATTCAAGTGTGGATAGCCAAGTTTTTGAACCTGGTCGTGGCACTAACACCAGGATTTAAAGTCATTGTAGTTAATTTTGAGACTATGACTATAGAAGGATATATTCCGTCCTTAGAAGAGTCACTCCAAGGTTATAAGCTTCAAATTCCATAGGTTTATGTGCTTCACGTGGCTAAAAGAGATTTAATACTAGACACAACTTGGCTCAAGCAACTCAAAACACACATAGTGGATTATGACTCATCATTTATCAGATTCATGCATGAAGGTGAATTTATTACTATTTTTGGGGACAATTCTACAATAGTCAAAAGGTTTGTCCTTATAGATACCTCATAGTCAAAAGGAACAAATTGAATTTATGATGCAACAAATGCTAGAGGAAGACATCATTCAACCGAGTAAGAGCCCCTTCTCTTCTCCCATTTTATTGGTAAAAAAAAGGATGGTACATGGAGATTTTGTATAGATTACCGAGCTCTCAATAAAATAACTGTAAAATATAGCTTTCCAATACCTACAGTGGATGAATTATTGGATGCACTATTTGGGGCCAAGGTGTTTCCAAACTGGACTTAAGATCTGGATACCACCAGATATTGGTGAAACTAGAGGATAGGCACAAAACAACTTGATAGGCACAAAACAACTTTTAGGACACATCAAGGGCATTGTGAGTGGCTTGTGTTTTCATTTGGATTAACAAATGCCCCTGCAACATTCCAAGGCCTCATGAATGATGTATTTCGACCTTATTTAAGGAAATTTGTGCTAGTATTATTTGATGATATATTAGTGTATAGCTCCTCTTTGCACAAACATTTAAAACACTTAGAAATGGTGCTCAAATTGTTGATAAAAGAGTCTATATATGGCAAATTATCCAAGTGTTTATTTGGAACAACAAAGATAGATTATTTGGGCCACACTATCTCAGGAGAGGGAGTGAAAATGGACAAAGCTAAAGTGTCGACACTTATGAAGTGGCAAGAGCCTCAAAATATTAAATAGCATAGAGGATTCTTGGGCCTTACATATATTATCGCATGTTTATCAAAAATTATGTTACCATAGCAGGACCTCTCACTAATTTACTCAAGAAGGAAGCATTTAGATGGAATGATCAAGCAACATAAGCATTTCAACAATTAAAGAAGGCCATCACATCACAACCTGTGCTAGTATTACCAAACTTTGATATTCCATCTAAAATTGAAACATATGCTTATGGGATAGGCATTAGAGATGTTCTTATACAAGACAAACATCCAATTGCTTATTCTTTAAGAAAATGGCCACATCAATGCAAAAATAGTCTGCATATACTAGAGAATTTTATGCAATTATAGAAGCTATTGCCAAGTTTAAACGTGACTTGTTGGGGAGGAAGTTCATCATCCGAATTGATCAACAAAGCCTTAAATCATTGGTTAATCAAAATTTACATACTCCAGAACAATACAAATGGCTGCATAAATTACTTGGATATGATTTTGAAATTCAATATAAACCTGATGGTGAGAATGTGCTTGCGGGTACTCTTTCTAGATGCTATTTGGTTGCTTGGTCCACTCCCAAACTCGACTAGTTGAGCCAATTAAAGATGGAGATTGGAAATGATGAAAAATTGAAAAAAATTTTACAACAATGCACTGACAATAATCAAAACAACAATAATTAAAGTTGCAATAATGGACTTCTCTTGTGGAAGAATCAGGTAAGGATTCTAGCCACCAACAACTTAATACAATTGATATTAAATGAATATCATGATAGCACCATTGGAGGTCATTCAGGGGTAGCAAAAACAATGGAAAGAATATGCTCTAACTTCTACTAGCCAAATATGTAGAAGGAGATTAAACTATGTGCAATCCTGTACAGTTTGTCAAAAGGGAAAATCTCAAAACAAGCTGCCAGCTGGATTATTACATCCTCTGCCAGTTCCTTCTCAAGTCTGGGAAGCAATATGTATGGACTTTATTATATCCTTGCCTCCATCACACGGTTATTCTGTAATCATGGTGATCATAGATCGTTTATCTAAGTTTGCTCATTTTATTCCTTTAAAAGAGGACTTCATTAACAAAATTGTTGTTGAAGCATTTGTGTAGCACATCGTTAAATTACATGGTTTTCCTAAGACCATTGTTTCAGATAGGGATAAAATATTCATCATTTGATTATGGTAGCAACTTTTTCAAGCATAGGGAACAAAATTAGCCACTAGCTTAGCTTATCATCCAGAAACAGATGGCCAAAGTGAGATATTGAATAAGACACTTGAGATATACTTGTGTTGGGTATGCTATGACAATCCAAAGAGCTGGTTGAATATGTTATCTTGGGCCCAATACTGATACAACACTTCAATGCATAACACCATTTTAAAATGACCCCATACAAAGCATTATACGACCGAGATCCTCCTTCATTGGTAAGATATGAGGCCTCCAACCAAGATAAAGTTTCTTTGCAAAAAATGGTGATGGCAAGGGATAGGTGGTTGGAACAATTGAAGATTAACATGTCTAGATCACAATAATTTATGAAAAATTATGCTGACAGAAATAGAAGGTATCTGGAATTTGAGGAAGGAGAGCTGGTATTGGAGAAGCTCCAACCTTACACGCAACATTCAGTGGCATTAAGAAAAAAAAATCAGAAACTTGGATTATATTTTTTTGGCCCTTTTCGCATAATTAAGAAGCTTTGTGCAATATCTTACAAGTTGGAATTGCCAGAAACAACTGGAATCTATAACGTGTTTCATATCGCCATACTTAAAGAAGTTTAAGGGAGATTAATCAAGCCCTTATTTACCATTACCATTACAAACAATAGAATCTGGTCCCATCTTATCTCCTCATGCGATTACAGACAATAGAGTGATATTGCAGAATGGAATGGAAGTGCATCATACAAATTCAATGGGGTGAAGGCACAACAACAGAGACTTCATGAGAGTCAATAGCAGAATTTAAGAAAGGTTATCTTGAATTCAACCTTGAGGACAAGGTTGTAGCTAAAGGGGAAGGTAATGTCACGAAACAAAATATCTAAAGAAAAACAAGTTGACATGACATGCGATGTGGCAAATCAAGAGCTAAGGAAAAATACCAGAGAGAAGACTACAAGTAGCTAACGGCGAGATTTTTTATGATAGTGATTATTGTGGTATAATTTCTCTCTTCTCTCATAACAAATTTTGTTATACTCTTTATTCCTCTCTTTCCCAAATTCCTCCACCTCTAATATTCTTTTTCTTCTTCAGGTATTCTGCATACTAGATAAATGGGTGCTGGTTTATTAATCACTCGAGATATTCGTCTTCTCCAAATTACCATATAGCTATAGAAGTTTTTTTAATTTCTTTTTATTAGCTGCTGTTAAAATAATTACATTTTGAAATTGTTTCATTCAACATTTAAGCTGATGGAATATATACACGTTATTTCCTCGTATCACCCTATGAGACCACCATTCCATGAACCATTTTCAACTTCGACAAGAGCTCTTTTCCATGAATTGTATTGCGTGCTGATTTCGAAATAAAAATATCAAAGATATTTATGCTATTTTAAAATATGATATGGTTTAATGGTGTAAGAAGCAATTGCCACTTTACCATGCACTCTATTTCGGGCTACCACGATAGTTGGAATTACATTATCAAAAGATTATAGCCATGACGTTCAAATTTCAAATACAATTTTGTTTAGACCAGCAACATCTTGTGTGCCTTCACAAGGAAAAAAGAAAGTTCTCGCTATTTGCTTAAGGAACTTCTCACACCACTCCACTTCATATATGCTTATAGCTATTGAATTCTACCTTGGTATATAATGATGTAGTTTACTTTTAAACTTAAAATAATGTATTAAATCAAGGAAACATTTCAACCAAGCAACTTACTCTAAAACAAGATTGAAGTTCTTAAACACAAATAATATATCAAGCAAAGAATTAAATGAAAAAAAAAAAAAAAAAAAAAAAAA
>Ga0209489_103254_pt1 | contig 31937 bp, 16 predicted proteins | sample SiratrowhiteBW_FD_187527 | JGI IMG/M metagenome (GOLD analysis project Ga0209489, IMG submission 187527) | Root nodule microbial communities of legume samples collected from California, USA - Siratro white BW (SPAdes) (version 2) | ecosystem: Host-associated > Plants > Roots > Nodule | place...
TATATATATATATATATATAATAATTTTAACAAGTTCAGTATTGATTGTTTCTCTTGAAAAGAGTTTTTTAAAATTTAAATTGATAAAATCTTGTTTAAAATAAACAATATTTCAAAAAATATTAAATAAATTAATTTTATTATCTATTGAAAAAAATATTTGAAATTAATATAATATCATAATATTAATTATTTTATTAATTTATAAAGGACGTCACTTATTAATATAATATTATAATATATATTTAACGTTATACATAAATGAAAAAAAAGAGGGTAAAATAAAAAGAAACTTACAAATATTTTATTAAAGTAAAAAATTATTACAAATTTTTGTTTCTTCAAAAAATAATAATTAAAGAACACTAAAAAAGAAATGGATGGAATATTAAATAACATTTCACATTCCTAAATTTAACTTGACTCAAATTAAATTTTATTTAAATATATCATGTATCATCTAATAATATACTTTGATCTATAATTCTCTAAAGTTGAGTGTTCAAACAATGTTTCATTTAATATATGTTACTATTCTACATAGGTGCTTTAATATTTGTTTTTATCTAATAGTATGTTATAAGTATAATAAACTTAAAACTTTTTAAACATTTTCCCATATAAGTATTTATTAAATAAAGATGATATTTGTTAATTAAAATTAGATATAAAATTCATAAAAAAATAAAATTACAATATTTTTTTATTATAACTCATCTATTTTAAGATTATATAGGTTTCTTTTTATGTGAGGACAATTGTTTTCAATGTAAACAAAGTTTACTACAAAGACCGAAAAGCTGGAAAAAAAAATACAGAGGCATAATTATAAAAACCAAATTGGGAAATAAAAAAAATAAAAAATTATTGATCAGAAGTTTATTGAAAAATATATTACTTTTTTCTCTTCTCTTTCATATCATCAGTCACTATAATTTAATTTTTTTTTGACACATAATGAAAATCATTAATCTAAAAATAAATATAAGAAAAACTATTTAGTGTATAGTGATTGAGGATATTAATTAAGTTTCTTTAATAATTTTGATTTCACAAAAATAAAATAAAAAAGTTCTAAATTACTCTCAACTCTATTTATTAAATATGATGCCTATATTTAAATATAGAAGTATTACTAAAATAACGAGACTGTAAAATGAGAAATTTTCCCGCCATATTTCTACTACATAACTTTTCCACTACCGCCACCAACCTATTTTTTCGCGTGTAGAGGGGACAAAAATCCTTCATCTAGATGAACTTTGCGGGTTTAGGTGGTTCTCCACTCGATGAACTTTGTGGGTAGGTAAAAGTTCATAGCTTTTTCCCTATTTGAAACAAATCTCACTGATAGAGTAAGTTCAGTGACCCTTTTAACAATTTGTCTTTGTACCACAGCAGTTCAAATCAAGAGGCACAAATGGGGGATACAGAGTTTCAGGTGAATAATGGGGACACAATGAAGGTAACTTTCATGGTTATGATTAAGACTTTGTTTTGGTGAAGTTTAAAGAACTGTTCTAAAGTTAAAATGCTTTGCTAACTATTTGTTCTGTGAGTTTGACAGTGGTTATCCAGGGGACACAATGTGGCCAGTGAGAAAATTGATGGCCTAGTCTTTACCATGAAAGCAGCAAAGGACTACGCTCAGGTGTGGTGCTATCCATCTATCTTTCTTCTTTTACCAGTAAATTGCAGATTTTGATAACCATTGGCCTTAGAAATGTAATGGTTTTATGAAGTTATTGATAAAGTTATTTGTTAATGATACTATAAGTTGCTCCAACAAAGTCAAGCACACCTGAGTTGCTTAAGCATGTTGATAAGAATTTGATTCTAATGATGTTTACAAAAATGATTTTGTTGGAAGAAGCAAAACCCACATTGGCGAACTTTGCATTTGTAAGGTGTTAACTTCTGATTAGGAGTATCCTTGATTTGCACCAACAAAATGATACTATAAATTGTGGAATAAAATATCAATTTCGTTCTCAAACTATCACCTTTTCTCTTGTGTGGTTCCTAAAAGAATAAAATTATCTAAGCAATTCTTGAAGTGCCGAATACCCAACACTTCAGACTCTAGGTTGGTGTATTTTGACAGAGTTTAGGAAGTGATTGAAAGTGTTTTTAACATTTGAAATTTTCATGGCATAATTGCTAATACTTGAAAAAAATGACTACTTAAGTTGAATTTTTAGTTTACCAACAAAGTAAGAGTAAAAACAATACTTAAAAAAGGGGAAATCAGTAGTGTACTTGTTCATTGTGCCATTTTTGTTGAGTGTGACATTTACTCCTGAAATTGACAATATCAGTGAATTAAATTATTGATAATTGATACAATTAGGAATTTAGTAGTCAATATGATTTCAAATTCTAGAATAGCTTGTGGTTGTTATTTTTAGGAACTTATGTTGCATATAGGATGTTATGATTCATGTCTTCTAGTATTGACACTGATATTGATGTTACAGGACCTAGCAGCTCGTTATGGTGAACTAGAAAAGTCATCACGCCATATTTGCACCTCTTTGACCAAGTTGGAATCAGTCCTCAATACAGACTCGTCAGGAAAACTTGGGCAGCCTGCTAAGTTACTCGAGCCACAAAGACATGAGGACTCTGCAACGTGCAAGGGAATTCACACGAGTCTAGCAAATCAGACTCATAACAAAATTCCCGACAGAAATGTCAAACCTTCAAATGACCCCAATGATATTTCTGATGAGAATGACAAGACTAAGCTATTTCCCTTGAATGACTTAATGGACTCCGTTAAGGTACGGAACTATCTATTTTTACTCGTAAAGTGCCCATTTTGATAACAGTTAACATTAGGAATGTAATGGTTTTAGAAAGTTATGGATACACTTTTGAAATAAAATTACAAAATTGAATGGTACACGTACACATACCAACAAAGCACAGATGAACAAGTCATATGAAAATGTAACTTTAGGAGAGTTCATTGTATAATATAATTAGGAAAGTTCATTGTATAAATATAAATAAAGAAGTTAGAAAAATATGACAATGTAAGTAATCCTCTCATTTATCATCAAGCATGCCAACTAGTATTCAATTCCTGGTCTTGTGTGTAAAAACTATTCGAATTACTTCAGTGAATTTAAGTTTGGAAGGAATTAGTATCAGGGAAGAGATATTCTTAGTGAATCCTAAAATATGGTGCTATAAATTGTGCCCTTTTTATTTTGGTACTATAAATTAGTCTTGAAATTGGCAACACAAAGCCAGGCGCCTAAATGACTTATACTTGCAAAAATCAGGATTTTAGCAAACAAAATTGATGGGTCCTTCTGATTTCGTAGACAAGAATTTGACTTACATATAATGTTAGGAACTCTATGTTACATGTATGATGTTATGAATAAAACTGATGTTATTGATACTGATTTTGATGTTACAGGATGTAGCAACTCCTTCTGATGAACTTAAAAAATCATCACGCTTTATTTTCAATTCCCTGGTCAAGTTGGAATCGGCCCACAATACTCACACATCAAGAAAATTTTGGCAACGTGATAGGTTATTTTGGCAACAAAATGATCTCAAGTCTGTTACCTGCAAGGGAATCCAGAAGAGTACACCAATTCGTACTCATGATCAAATTCCCAATAAAAGGGCCAAACTTTCAATTGAGCCCAATGATTTCTCTAATGAAGATGATAAAGCTAATCTTTTTACCAATGACTCCAAGGGTATTATTAAGCCTCTCAATGATTACCTGCATTCCAATTCAATGGAGATGATGAATACAGAGGATTATTCAAATAAAATAGAGATTTGCACAAGCAACTACAAGAGAGTGAAACAATCAACAGTAGTACTAATGGTTTGTGCCACTTTGATAATTAGATGCTTTTCATTTTAATTCATTACACACATGGTTTGTATTAATTAGTCACTCATATGTAACAACAGGGTCCTGGCAGCAACTTTCATTCAGTACCAAGGTTAACTGATGTTTGTGTAGAAAAGTTTCCAACTCCATTGGCCATGTACAGAACAATGAAGATCCCAAAACTCCAGTCACATACCAAGTTGTCATACAAGGACGGGTACAGGGGGCATTATGTAACAACGAAAGAAGACCCTGCCTTAAATAGAAAGCAATTATCCATGGTATAATGTCTAATATGATGAGAGTTGCATTGGTTAATTAATTTTAATATTAACATTTATCTAATCATTACTTTGTTGTATCAGTTCATCAGGTCTAAGTTTCCTCCTTCACCTGAGATGCAACTAACTCCTGCTGAGATTAAAGTGTGTGCATATATGTTTAACCCTGAGAACCATCTCAGGTAACAAGATTTAATTCTTAGCTGAGTTTCTAATTTGATTAAGTGATTAATTAATGTTTGTTGAAAACCTTCATGCATATGCACACTCTGGCAGGGAGGATGTTGTGCTGAGGATTGGAAACAAGATTGCTACCACAAGAGACATTCAGTGCCTTTGTCCAGACAGGGAGATTGAAGATAAGGTTAAACAGTGGTCCTATGCCAAATGTGATGTGCTAAGTTCGCATAATGGTTAATTAAATTGTGTTTTATGTTCTTGACAACAGATTATTAATATTATGGCCTTGAAAACTACCTTGATGCAACTTCATCCAATAACTGACCAAACTGTTTGGTCGTTGCCATCCTCATTTGCGGTATGTGCATTTTTAGTTCTTACTGGTTTGATCTGATCTAATCAGAAGCAAAATGAGTTAGTCTGACATCTGTTTCTGTTATAGGATGATGTTCTTCAAGGACAACCAGTTAACCAACTCACAAAGACTTATGCTATACATTTGATGCCACCCTTCTCTTGTCTCAAATATGTAAAATGATAATACCATTGAAGTTGCATTTTATTTTATATATCTATAGAAACGTTGCTCATGTTCTATCTTACACAATTTGCAGATATACTTACCAATTAAGGATGCTGGACATTGGTATTTGGTGGTTGTTTCATTGGAGGAGCGAATTGTACATCACCTAGATTCATGCTTACATGTGGGACAAGTGAGACAAAGGCACGATTTCATAAGGACAATGGTACTTACACAAATTGCTAGCAAGACACCTAATACTTTCTCTTCTGAGATGAAATTCATGTGCATCCTAGTACTAATGCAGGAATGAAATCCACAAAATGAAAAATGCTTCACAAGTTCATTTACTTTTTCTGAGAGAACTTGTAGAAGAATTTATCTATTCCACAATAATATATCAAGTGCATGAATGATTTTGGGTTTTAAACGCCACCCACTTCATCGGTGCAGTGTTCAGTCTTGGCACGAATGACATCTTCAGAGTACTTTCCACATGAATATCTGAGTAGCATACACAAAATCAGGTGGTGGGAGATTGTGGACACAAAGGGAATATCAAACTGTGAACAAAGGTGAGTAAATTAAATTATACTATGCATATCATATTTCCCACTGCTATATATTGAAATTTCATCAAATTCCAAAATACAGTGATGTCAACTCTGCTGTTTGGGTTCTTGAATGGATGAAGATGGAACATTTTTTTCAATCCAATCTTCCTGGTCTGGTGGGTATTTATTTATTTTTATTTTTGTTTATACTGTGCTATTTTTCATTTTAAATTATTATTTATAACTATATAAACTCTTTTGTCTAGATTAATGAGAAAGTGGTTAGAATGAGGACTGCCATGGACTTATTGCTTTGTTCACACAATGAGTTCAGAGAAAGGGTTGAAGCCAGAGCTGAATTTTTCTGGAATAAGCATTAAGCTTCTAATTTTTTATCTTTATTTTTTACTGTATATTTGAAAATCATTGAATTTGTACCATAATTTCTGTGGTGGTTCGAGTTATGTATTGATTTTTATTCTTTCTCCGGTGTCTTTCTGTATATGCACATTAATTAATTTCTAATTAATATAAAATCTATATTTTCTCCATGTTGAGAACTGTACATTTGTAAACAAAACTTTGATTACTTTGTATGTACATTTCTACCATACTTTTCTTTGCAAGGTGCTTTCATATATCATTAACCAAGTTCTTTTTCCATGGAAGACATTACGTGTGCAGCAGGAACACAGATAATTTTCAAAATAATAATAAAAAATTTGTAAACAAAAGAAATTGTCGAAAGTCAACAGTGGGTCAACGCGAGCAAAAGCAACACGCCTCCACTATCAACTATCATTTCCAGTTTTCTGTACGGATAAACGTTTTTGGTTCATTCAGTGGAACGACAAAAGCTTCGTTCCATTTCCAAACACTTGTTCAACTTTTTCAGTTCCCAAATTCGCATCTCTCACTGTTTCGCTCCAAAATTTCATCTTTGTTTCATGGGCTCATTTTGTAGAGCGCCATGAACAAACCCAAAACTTTCTTTCAAAATCTCATCAAGCCCTTCAAGTTCAGCTCCAGCAAAGGTAAAGCGACAAAAAATCCAATTTTTTTTTCTTCTTAAGTAACTTTTTGAATCTGTTTTCCAAGCGTAATAAAATTGTACTCTTTTTGTGTATGATTAGAGGAACATAGCCAAGACGATATACAGCAGTTAGCTGTTCAGGAGAACAAGGTCTTCCCTTACGAAACATTGGTCGCTGCTACAAACAAATTCAGCATTCTTAACAAGCTTGGTGAGGGAGGATTCGGACCCGTCTTTAAGGTAATTCAATTGTCAATCTTTATTGATTTTTCCTGTTTGAATTATCTGAAGGAGAAAACTTAGGTATTTGGGTTGTTCTTCGATTAGAATCCAAGTTTCATTTCGCCATAAATCTGTATTATTTAAGTGAATTAAAATACATGTTTGGTTCTGATTTGAAAAAAATGAAAGTATATGATATTTTTTTGCCTCAATTTCCACACGAAGACATAGAAGCTTCGTATGCTTGTTTCAGAGTAATGGACGAGCGTCTAGACACACAAATTTGAAAGGCATTTTTGTGAATTCCAAACTAAGGCTAAATGCTTCTACAGAGGAAGAAATATGTCCGGTTAAACTGAAATTAAGTTCAACAAGAAGTAGCATGACTAAAATGGGATTTGGTTTGTTGTACAGCAAATATGAATACACTTGCTCAATTAGGTTTTGTTTTGTTAGATGAAAAAAATTGAACTGAGAAATATCCTCATGTAATTTCTGAATTTCAGCTGATGTAAGGGTTATATGGCCTCTTTGCGAAATGATATATAATATATTGTTTTTTCCTGGTAAAAAACAAGTAAAGTAACCCTTTTGTTATATACTTCTGCTGTGAATGTATGTTTAGAGGGGTTAAAACGGATTTCCAAACTAAGGCTAAATGCTTCTACAAAATGATTTTACTAGGGAAGCACTTGTGTTAATTTTCTGTCCCCAGAAAGGTGTAGAGATCGGAATTGGAATAATTTTGGAGAAAGTTCAACACGGAGGAATTGCAGCTAGTTTTTGGTTTACTTGGTATGCAGAAAAATGTTAGACTTATTCTAATGTTTGTGTAATTTTGAAGGGGAAATTGAGTGACGGGAGAGAGATTGCAGTAAAGAGATTATCGCGTAGATCGAATCAAGGGAAGACTCAGTTCATCAACGAGGCCAAGTTGTTGGGCCGTGTGCAGCACCGAAATGTGGTGAATCTGATCGGTTACTGCGCCCATGCCTCTGAGAAGCTTCTTGTTTATGAGTATGTCCCTCGCAAAAGCCTTGACAAACTTCTCTTCAGTGAGTTTTTCTCTCCAAATCATCCTCTTCATTTACATGTACTATTTTCTTTTACAGAAGAACTTTTGGTAAGAAAAATTTACCTTAAAACAGTTTTCTGCTGGTTTTGGAAAGCAAAGAAAAACTGAAGAATTACAAAGAATAAAATTTGTATTTCTCTTTTTAAAAATAGTTTCGTTAACATTACAGCATGTTGTCCCAATAAACTTGTTATGTTTAAAGACTTTTTTGTGTGGCTTCTTTTTTTTAAACCTATGGGTCCCAAAACATCCTTCTTTTTCATCCCTTCTCATATAAATTATTTCTTGTCGTGAGCCTGTGGACACCGGAAAGAGACAGCACTAAATCATCTTGACCTTCCCAAGCATAAAATTATTAATTTATTTGACAAACATGTAACGTTCTAATAAATTAAATTAGCACACAACTTGTAATTAATTGGAAAGTTTACAGATTGCAGCACACCTCCACCTTCTAAGAAGAATCAAAGCAACTTCCCCAAGACGGAACTCATTCTTTTACCAAGACGAAAAATATTTTACCCAATAAAAAATTATGCTGATCATTAAGTATTTTTTATGTCATCCCTTCTAAAATTGATTGAAAATTAAAGATTTGGTATAAAAGAACTGAACTTTTTGACATGAATTGATGCAGAATCGGGGAAGAAAGAAGAGCTAAACTGGAAACGTAGATTTGACATAATCAGTGGGGTGGGAAGGGGTTTGCTTTATCTCCACGAAGACTCTCACAACTGCATAATTCATCGTGACATAAAGGCCAGTAACATCTTACTCGATGAAAAATGGGTGGCTAAGATAGCAGATTTTGGTTTGGCGCGACTCTTCCCCGAAGACCAAACTCATGTCAACACACGTGTGGCTGGAACCAAGTAAGTTTGCTTCACTTTTCATCCTTATGATAAATTCTTCTACCAATCACATCCCCAAAAGTCTAAACTCCAAAGTTAGTATCATACTATTCAAACTCAATCAATGAAGAAAAGTTGAAAAAACTAATGCATGTCCATATAATGGCACAATAAGAATGATGATGAAGAAATGACTTAGGTAATATGATGTGATATGCAGCGGGTATATGGCTCCAGAATATTTAATGCATGGCCATTTATCTGTGAAGGCAGACGTATTTAGCTATGGAGTTTTGGTGTTAGAATTGGTCAGTGGCCAGAGAAATTCATCGTTTGATGCCAACATGAGTGCACAAAATCTCCTCGACTGGGTAAGAAGTTTTATTTTTTTAAATAGGGGGAAATTGAATACAATTTAATAACACTTTTTCTTACACGTATATTCTGATAATATGAAATGTTTCAAACTAATATTCTTCTTAACAAAATTACTGTACTAAGATCTTTAAAACTACTCCGTTACTTTGTAAGATCTTAAAATTAATTGTATTTACAACTTGGCTATAATTTATAAATTAGAGAAAAATAAGCGAATAGAAACAATGAAGATTGTAGTACACTTAAAATACCATAATACGTATTTGTCAATAGTTTTTTACTATAATCAGAACCGTGAAAAGTTTGACTTGATCCAACAAATTAAAATATGAAACAAGTCATGTCAAACTAGTCTAATTTTCATATGAATTACTACAATTAATTAACTTGTTCTTTTCCTATGTTGTTTTATATTTTGTTTTGCAAGTTAAAGACAAAACTGGCCCAAAAGCTATTTATCCCTCCACCTCTATTTTTTTTTATTTTATCTCTGTAATATTAAAAAAAAATGACCAACCTGTTTTTGTCAGTATATATTCAAAATATATTTTGAATTACATGATTCAACGTGTTCATATTATGTAAATATAATTCAAAGTTGTGTAGTACAATTACTAATTTAGAAAATGATTACTCAATTCAAAATATAATTGTAGATTAAAAATACAAAATATATTATAAAAGTATGTGTCAATTTTATATTAAATATTTAATAATATCATGTTTTATTTATTATGATTTTTATTTTATATAAAAATTATTTAATTAAAATTTAAAATAAAAAAAATTTAAATCTATTTTTTTTAGTAGAGGTAGAATAAAAAATTCATACATTTTACATTTTTAATGGGAATGGGATAATCAAACGCATCCCTTGTTATCATCCCTAACCCAACCTATTAAACCAGTTTTTATAGCCGTAATAATTTCTAGTAATAAATAAGATGCAAATCATCCCTTCTCCTCCTAGAACCCAAGATATGTCATGTTCAAATATTTGTGTTATGTTCACATTCATTATAAACAGAAAACTTTAAAATCATCTTTGCATAAACTGATTCCAAAGTTGTGTACTTTATTTTAGTTGCAGTGATCTACTAATTAAGAAGAGGGTTTGTTGATCCTTTGATCTTACAGGCATACAAGCTATACAAGAAAGGAAGGGCCATGGAAATGGTGGACCCTGCATTGGGGTCTTCAGTGATAACTGAACAAGTAGAAATGTGCATTAAACTGGGTCTCTTGTGCACTCAAGGTGATCCAAACCACCGTCCAACCATGGGACGTGTGGTCGTCATGCTGTCAAAAAAACCAGACCACATGGAAGAACCAACAAGACCAGGAATGCCCGGTTCCAGATTCAGAAGAGTTCCCCGCAGACCCTCTGCAATGTTTTCTTCTGGGGTTGATGATGACTCCAATTCTCACACTTGTGATTCAAGCAACTACGCTACTAATAATAATACTGCTTCTGCAACATCATCATCAACAACACCAAGCTCCACTGCTACTGCAGAAGTAGACCATCGAGGGAAACGACCAATGCAAGGTTAGGCACATGCTAATCACCTTTTTAGGCCATTTATCATTCATTTTTTTCTTATCATCAATTTTGTGATGTAAGTAAATGTTTATGAGGTAGATGTTACCAGCAGGAGTAGGGTAATTTTTTCACTGCCTTTGAGTATGTCTTTTTTATCCCCTTTTCAAATTTTTTTTATTAGACAATTTTCTATGGTGTGTTACATTAATGATTTCTTCTTAAAATATTTTTAATTAATTAATTAATAATAAACATTATACTTTGAGAAAATAAATAAATTGTTTCTCTTTATTCAGATGGAAGAATAGGAGTACTAACAAATTACATCGTTATTATTTTTTAATCAAATATTAATTAAGTAAATGAGAAACAATTAAATAAAATAAGTGATGATTAATTTCCAAAATATTAGAGATAATTTTGAATAACAATATAAACATTAATAAATTTATTGTTACTAATTAAATTAATTAATTTTTAAGAAAAATGTATTAGTTTAAAAATATTTTAAATGTAAGTATAAATATATGTGATCGTAAAAGGGGAAAAAGATTTGTAATGAAAAATATTTATGGTTTGTAAATATTTTTTAATATCAATTAATAATTTTTCAATTTTAAACCATTCATATTAACAATATCTATATTAAAGTAATATTTTTATTTATACATTATACTATTTTTGCGCTTGTAATGTCTGAGAAAAAGAGTGAAAAGTGTATATACGGACTATTTAACCTGGTAAATTTTGGTATATTATTACTATAAATAAGGTTTCATTAATAGTTAATATTTTTTTATGTAGATAAATAATAATTTGGCTACAGACAAAAGTTTTGATAATTTGAATGGAAGCAATAATAAATATCAAATGTTAACATTCATTATTAAAAAGTTTAAAAGAAAGAAAACAAAAATTATCAAATGAATCTTAATTTTCTCGTGCAAGTTCTTCTTTTAAGGTTACAAAAAATAAAGCGTCTTAAGTTATTTTCAAAATCAAATTAATTATTAATCTAATCAATAAATTGATTAAGATTTAACAGTCCATTAAAGTTTCTCTAAATCAATGATATCAAATCATATTTTTACTTTTCTACCCTTTTATTTTCACATAGAAACATGCAATACTTTTCTAGTTAAAATGTTAAAAGTAAAAAAAATCACAAGAATTTAATTATATAAATTTTGAGAAGATCATGTTACGAGTGAAGTAACGTTAATTTTAATTATATTAATATTAATTAAATTAGATTTTACGTGAACGAAATCTATTTGATGAAAAAATCTAAAATAAATCATAATCCACACACATATAAATACGATTCTACATTTTACTATTAAAATATTATTTTAACTACCATTTTCCAGCATCAAATTTAGATTTTTTTATCTTCAATGTCTAATGAGTTGTAGTAATCTCTATTTCTTCAAATTCTTTTCAAGATGAAATGTCTTTGCGAGAATATGTTTCTTATTTCAACTTTATTTTTAAATAATCTATTCAATTCTAGAGGATCACGTTTTAATTTATTCTTTTTAAAATTTACACAATCATTTCTCTATTTTTGTATTAGTAAATATTGAAAGTTATATATAATTCTGATTAATATAAATATCAATAAATAAAATTGCTTGTATATTCTTATTTTAACTAAAATTTGTTAGTAAAGTTTATGACTCTTTCCACCCTATTATTCTTTTAAGGAAACAAACAAAAAAAGAAACAAATATGAGAAATCAGAACTCGACACTGAGATTAAGATACCATCACCAGAGGGGACTCCAGAAGGAACACAAAAAATGGGGAGCATAACCACCACCACCGCCGTCGCCGCCGCCACCATTGCCCCACTCTCTTCCCTTCTTCCAAAACCAAAACCCCATTCTCTCACTCCTTCCAATTTCAAATTCCAACCCTTCACTCTTTCCACCTCAAAACTCCACACTCAACTCCCCATTCCCAAATCTATCCTCTCCTCCGCCGCCGCCGACGTCTCCCCCCTCAACCTCAAGTCCCGCCTACGCAACGGCGACACCCTTTACGGTCTCTTCCTCCTCTCCTTCTCCCCCACCCTGGCCGAGATCGCCGCCCTCGCCGGCTACGACTTCGTCGTCATCGACATGGAGCACGGCCCCGGCGGCATCAGCGACGCGCTCCCTTGCCTCCACGCGCTCGCCGCCGCCAACACCGCCGCCATCCTCCGCCTCCCGGAATCCACCGCCGCGTGGGCGAAGAAAGCCCTGGACCTCGGCCCACAGGGCATAATGTTCCCCATGATCGACTCCGCCCACTTGGCCCACCAAGCCGTCTCCTTTTGCCGCTACCCCCCCGACGGACTCCGCGGCGCCGCCCACCCCATCGTCCGGGCCTCCAAATACGGCTTCGACGATGGGTACATGGGTAATTACCTGGACGAGCTTCTGATCATGTGCCAGGTGGAGTCCGAGGAGGGAGTGGCCAACGCCGGCGAGATCGCCGCCGTTGACGGCTTGGACTGCGTGCAAATGGGGCCGTTGGATCTGAGCGCCAGTTTGGGGTACTTGTGGGACCCGGGGAACAAGAGGGTGAGGGAGGCCTTGAGGGAGGCCGAGAGAAAGGTGTTGGAGAGCCGAAACGACGACGTTGAGAGAGGGGCTTACCTTGCGGGGTTCGCCACGGCCTTTGATGGGGCGAAGGATTTGAGGTCACGTGGGTATCACATGGTGAGTGGCGCCGTGGATGTGGCGTTGTTTCGGAGCGCCGTGGCGGAGGATGTGATTGCTTTCAAGATGAGTGGACCGGAGAGTGACGAGGAAGAGGAGAAAGAGGGTGATGAGAAGTACTGGAGTGAATGAATGAGTCATTTTTTGTAAATTTTGGTCACCTACTTCATTAATATGCTTTCGATCTTTCTAATGAAAATTTTGATTTCATGTTTTTGATTGTTATTTGCGAGACAATCTCTGCTGATGAGTATGGTATTTTGGCTTCATTTCATATCGCTTGCACTGGTTCCCATCTTTTATGTGCCGGGTGTCACACTACCATGGTTGTGGCTGTTTTAACTGAATTTGTCTGCAGTTTTACTAATCATATAATTTTACTAATCATAATTGGAATTGGATCTGCATTTAAAACTGTGGCTCTACTGATTGAAAATACTTTTAAAGCGGGTTATTTAAGCACAGATTGGATTGATGTGCAGATTAAGTATGAGAGGTTTCACAGGTTGGTTTGGATGTCAGCATAAGAATGGAATTCTAGTTGGATAGAGAGTTGGATGTCAGCATAAGAATGGTTCTTGTCAATTGCCTATTGTACCTGTGTAAGATTGTACTTAGTAGTTGCTCTGTTTGTGGGTTTACTCTTTGTCCTGTAGACAAGAAATGTTTGTTAATTTGGTTGGTTTTGGTGATTGAGTGAGAAGGTAGGTACGAAAATGACGAGAATGGTGTTTTGTCTTCTACTTTTCATGTGGGTAAATGGGGGATGTAAATACATGCATTCTATTGAAATTGTATGATCTCATGTGCATGCTTGTACCTGTAAGACTCTGTCTTGATTTGCCATCAGGTGCACTGCTTTCCACATCATATGCCTTGTTGAATCTGTGTGCCAGGCATACTACTAAGGTTATACATTGTGGGGTGTGCAACTGCTGTATCATGTTTTGGTTGTCTTTGCAATTACACCAGACTCATTCACTTTCCACAATGGATTGGTTTGTGATACTTTATGTATCAAGGGCACCTGCAGAGAAAATAAATATATAACAGAAGCTACAGAAGAAGAAAAAAAGAAAAACTATTGAGAACCAAGCTTCCCCAATTGAGAGAAATTATCTTCCAAATTGTATTACTGATCCGAAGGATGATTCCCCAATTAAGAACTATTACTGCTTAATAGTTTTGGGCCTACGTTGATAAACCTTTAAGGGCTTATTTCCAATGGGGCTCCGAATGCCCACAATACCTCCTCCTAACAGATAATTTCGTCTGCTGGTTGTGATTTCCATAAAACAAGCCATTCCTCAGCATCCAACATTTTTGCTTTCACGAGTTGCTAACACTGCTTCAGGAAATGGCGCCTCAGTGTCATCCATGGTATTCCATCAATCAATAAGATCACAGGTAGATATGCTATTTCTGTCACTCCTTCAAACAGGCTAAGCCTTGATTGAAGAAATTATACTCTGATCTGTTTTTTTTTTTAATCTAAAATCCAATACTGCTCCTGGTTTTCTGTATTAAAACAAAAATACCACATGGGCAATTCAAGAAATGAGTGTGATAGGGAATAATTCTGTTATGGAGAACGACCAAGTGTCAAGTGATCTTGCGGGTATGGGCAAGATAAAGGTTTAACAGTGTTAGTAAATAAATAGATATTTTATATCTGTTATACATTGTATTGCAAATACTGTCTCTATAAACACTTTTAACAATATACATTTGTTCTCTTTCCAAATATCTGATATGGTATTCGGAGCTTCTGTACATATGTTCTGATTTTTGTTTTCTCTTCTACTATCACGTCTTCCGAAAATTCTTCAAAAACTTCTTTTTTTTTTCTCTCACAAACCTTCAATCCTCTATCTTTCTCAAATTCTCAAATTAGATTATGACAATTTTTTTGATTTGACTGCAAGAAGTGACAAGTGCTTGTCAGTGTGAAAGATTTATAACTAATGAAGTTCTTGGATGATCGTAATTTACCGTCGCGATTTTCAACTCCTGAAAGACGTCTTAAACAACATTGTTAATCCCGAGTTTCTCCCTTACGAACAGCAAGACCAACTCTTGGTGACATGGCTTTTAGCCTCCATGCACGTGTTTATTCTTACCAAGATGGTAAGCTTGTCTTATTCATCACAAATTTGGAAAAAGTTTCACACCTACTATGCCTCCTAGTCAAGAGCAAAAATCAAGAAGCTCAAGATTCAACTCTGCGCACCCTAACGCTATCACATCATCAATGCCTATATTCTTGATACAAAGACCATTGTGGACACATTAATTACTATAGGAGCTCCTATTTCAACTGATGAACATAGTGAGGTTCTTTTACATGGGTTATCATAAGAGTAAAGCCTTCATCACTGTTGTCTTAACTCGTGTAGATTCGTACATAGTGGAGGAAATTGAAGCTTTACTACTATCTTAAGAAAAGCGTCTCGAAAAGTTCAAGATTAGCAAAAGTTTGAGTGTAAATCTAAGGAACTATTTTGCTGGGTCCTTCAACAAAAGTAATAATCGATCTTATTACAAGAATCAAACCCCAAATAGAAATCCCAAAGCTTTTGGTTTCAAGAACCCTAATCTCTCATCTTGGCAAGCACCTTCAACTTCAAATAGTTCGAATAAATAAATTTTTTGCTTTAAAGGATCTTGGTTCATTACATTATTTTTTTGGCATAGAAGCTACATGAACGTCTAATGGTGGACTTCATCTATCACAATCCAAATATATCAAAGAGTTTCTTCAACATGTTAATATACACAAAGAAAAACCGTAACCTAGTCTAATGATGTCTTCCCTTCACCTTACTCAAGATGGTTCAACAACCTTTGAGGATCACACTCTCTATAGATAATAGTAGGATCTCTTCAATATGTTACCATTACAAGACTAGAAATTGCATATTCTGTTAACAAAGTTTGTCAGTATATGCATCAACCTCAACAACATAGGAAGGTTGTCAAATGACTTCTTTGTTACATGGCTAGTTCTATTACTCACGGCTTACAACTCACTCCTTCATCAAGTTATTCTATAAAAGGTTTTAGTGATGCTGACTGAGGATCGGATTTGGATGATAAGAAGTCTACAACAGGTTACTGTGTTTATCTTGGCAACAATATTATTTCCTGGAATTCCCACAAGCAAAAAGTTGTTTCTGACAGCAGTAGTACTGAGGCAGAAGATCAGAGTATTGCTTATGTGTTGTCTACAATTATATGGATTTCATCTCTTTTGCATGAACTTCATCTTCCTTCTGTTGTTTCAACTATTTACTCAGACAATTTAGGTGTTGTCTTATTAACTGCAAATCCCATCATACATTCTTGTTCAAAGCATTTTCAACTTAACTTACACTTTGTTCATGATCGGATTCAACAATATTAAGCTCATCTTGTTCACTTACCTGAAAGATTTTAAGTTGTTGACATTTTTACTAAATCTTTATCAACTGCCTCTTTTATTAAATTTAGACATAAACTTAAGGTGTGTAATCCCGCCATAAGTTTGGGGATGTTAGTAAATGAATACAATTTATATCTGTTATACATTTCTATTATACATTATATTATAAATACCGTCTTTGTAAACACTTCTAATAATATATATTTTCTAATAATATATATTTCTTCTCTTTCCAAATATTTGATAAACAGTGAATAGGACCATTTCACAAATGAGATATTTTGTGATACAATAATTAGCTATATAAAATCTTAGTGGAAAAGAAAGAGGGTAAATTGTTGCATTTTGTTTTTCTTCCATTTTATCTTTGTAGTTGCATAGCTGGATAACAATATTCTTCTTACTTTATAATGAACCTATTAATGCCATCTCCATCTTATTCATTCTCATTTTTACAATTTTATTTGACTTGATAACATTACATCGGTGCTTTCATCTTGTCTTTTTCTCACAAATAGCTAAAAACACTATATTAAAGGAACTTTCTTCTAATATCAAGTGAATTTTAAAATTGATGGAATCACGACACAGAATATTCTAATTATTTTAAGAGCCTTGAAGCTCAAGTTACGCCATTGCACATAGTTGGTGCGTCCCTAAATCCTACACCACTGTTTCAGGTTCATAATGTCGACAAATTCTTCCTCCACCCCCATACCCTCTTCTTGTACCTCCATACTAAATATGAAATTACACATATATCCTTACCTTAAAATTGAAAAAGTCAGTATTACCCTCTATCATCTTCACCTCTATAACTCTCATCTGTCATCCACCATGTCATTGGCGCCATCCAAATCTTAAATTAAAGCTTCAAACAAGTCTTAGGTAAGCAATTATTGATGTTTATTAGCAATTTGTGAGTGGTATTGTTGATTAGAGTAGTTAATTTGGTGATTGGGGGACTGTTGACGGCGAATGGTGACTTTTACAATTTGAGAGTTTGACAACTGAATGACACTCCCATCTGGTTCACATTTTGAAAAAAATTGTAAACCGGATGGGGTGTCATCCAGTTGTCATTTTGTAAATGTGAACCGGATGGAGGTGTCATCCGGTTGTATTTGCAAAATAAAATGATAACCGGATGATACTCAAAATCATTTTGGCCATTTTAATATGGGTATTTTGGGAATTAAATTTTTTTATCGAGGTGCAGGAAGAAGGTATGGGTTGGAGAAGGTATGGGGTGAAGGAAGAATTTCATAGTTGATTTCCCTCGTTTCAATTTGAATGTACTAAAATGGACTTTTAAGGCAACTTTTTTATGTTCCACCTCCGTAGCTTCTACCGGCACCTCCGAAAAATCTTGTATTTCTAAAAACCTTGTGACAAAGACTTAAATACCGAAAAATCCTATATTTCTAAAAACCTTGTGACAAAGACTTAAATACACTTTGGTAAGTGTGGATGACATGGTTGAATTTATATTTCCAATTTTGTAATCCAGAAAATAATCGAATTGTAAAATATAGAACCTTTTTGGTTGAAAGTTATAATTTTGGATTAGCTTTGGTGACTTTTGAATTAGTCCAATTTAAAATAGAAATTGGAAGCTGTTTTTCATTCTAGAATAAGTTAATATGAAAAATAATTTTGTATTTTAGAAGAAGCTAATTCTGAAGCTAATTTTATTTCTCGGAATAAGTTAATTCAAAAGTTAAAAAAAAACATATTCTGAATTATACAATGGAAAAAGGTATTTCCAAATTAGAAAATGATTTTGGGATCTGAAAATGGCTTCTAAAATTTGATAACATTTGTAAACATTGCTCCATAAAATTCAATGAAAAATTCAGTTCATGACTTACATTATGATATGTTATGGAAGTGCTTGTCTGATAGTCATTTATTCTTGCAATGCTGTCTTCTTCTAATTTCACTATAGGTCCTTCACAAGAGTTCTCAAGATCCAAAAATTCTAGTCTAAAAAATTCATTCACCTTTTTAATCATCCACCGTTATCATATTTAGAGCATGAATACATTTGTTAATCCATGTTACAAATATCCATGATCAACATGTTTAAAGAGATATACATCAATTTTGCTATTGGTTTCATCCATTAATCTCTAAATTGCCAAAAATCTCCACAACTTCTTGAGCATTTAGTATGTCAAACATTCAAAGGATACAGAGGAACTTTTCTTATAGGTATAAATAAATATATAATATAACGAAGAACGATGCAATAAGCACTTTTCAAATATATATTAGCTATTGAATTAAGTAATTTACCAACTCATTAGTGATAAAGCATAACATCATGTTAGAATTCATAATATGATAAGAACAGCATTTTAAAACATTTTCCGTCTAATTTTTTATCATTATAAATATTATTAGAATATTAATATGCAAAATTGTGAGCTCAAAGTTTTCTTGAGGAGTCATCAACTCTTGCCGTCTTTGCAGCAGTGACTTATCAATCCCACCAAATAACATTACAAGAAAGAAAAATAATGAAAATGAAATAAAATAGTAAAAATGATTATTTTTTTTAGAGTCCGTATGGATCATGTTTCCAAATAAACCATAAATAATATTGTTGTTACAACTGAAGAGATTACTGAACTTTTGAAATTAACGGTTCAAAGTTCATTAGTTCATTACTGAATTAAGAACTTTTTTTTCCTCATCGAACACATACTCTTATGAATTATTCTCATGATACGAATATATGGCGTTTAATCATCATTAAATCTATCGGACTATAATTGAATATAATAATAAAACATAGAATATTAATATATTATAAAATATATGATTAAAAAATTAAATATGAATTTAAATTTTATATTAAATAAAAATGAATAAAATAAATAATTTATAATTTGTTTTTATAAACTTATTGTCTTAAAATTTCAAATGAGAAATAGTTTAACTTTTTATGAGTTTGTTTATAATTTTTTAATAAAATTTTTTTTGAAAGAAGTCTTTTATCCTTTATTTTTTTTCTTTGTAAATTTGAAATTTTTACTAGTTTCTTTAAGGTATATTGTATATTAATGTTAATTTTTTTAATAACACATGATAATTACTAAAGACCCAAACATGTGCTTGTATATTAAAACAAAACTACTATAATTAAAATTGTTGTATTAATGATGTAATTTTTTATTGAAACATATCAATATTTGTTGTATTAAACCAACTATTTATCCTAGATTATTTTATCTTCATCAAACCCTTCATCTTGGAAGACACGTGAATTTTTTTTCCTCCACACACTCTATACAATAACATGGGTAACTCATTCTCTTTTCTTATAAGTAAACATTGATACAAAGTGTTGGTTGTAATTAATTTTTGGATTACTAGGTTGTGCAATAATCTTGTTTACTAAATTATAGTACTTTTCTCATATATTAAAATTTAAATTAAATTATAGTATTTTTCTCATATATTAAGATTTAAAACAAGTGAATGAGTCAAGTTCCAAACTCTTGAGTTAATTAAGAGAATGGGCAAATCACTTCTAATATTGATGTAACACTTTTCTTTTAAATGAATTATGTTTGGTTCGTATTTTATTCCATGTTACTTTTTATATTGTAGTAATAGATAAGATTCTGACTTTACTCTGAACAAGTTACTTACCCTACGTTAAGTCTTAACGCTTATGATTAAGGGGTTGTATAATGATAGGTAAGATTTCAACTCACACTGAACAAGTTTTATCGTTCAAGACTAAGAAGTTATATAATTATATGTAGAATTCCAACCTATCTTGAATAAATCTTATTACTCAAGACTAATTAGGAATAATAAGGATAAGAATATCAACAAATTAATTGAAGTATATTTGTCTCGTTTAAATATAGAATAATTTTATCACAATCAAGTTCGAATCAATAACAAATCTAAAGGGTAATCTAATAAATATTAATACAAATAATTAAGACCAAATAATCATTAAATTCAGGAAATAATCAATAAAATGAGACAAAAATCAAGGATGTACACCTTAATTATAAGAAAAGAATTATAAACCCAAGAAAAATACTTAACTATAAATATGAATGGTAAAACCAAAACAAGATAGAATATATTGAATGCTCTAACTAGATGGATTCCATATCTATTGGCTAAAACACATACCAACATCCTAACCTTTGGTGGAATGCTACTTATCCATAATGATATAAACATTTTATCATCTTCTTGAACCATGTATTTATTTTTTACTATTTATTTATAATCATAATAACTAAATAGTCATTTTTTTTCTTCATCTCCTAAGTCCATATATCCTCTACATTATTTATGACCTTTTTTTTCTAGACGAGTAATTAGATTTTGCAACATAGCTTTTTCCCACGTAAATAACTCACTTTTCCACCTCCGAAAATTACATTGTTATATATTTAATGACTAAACTCATATCTTACTCCGTTTGTATTTGTGCTTGTTGTTCTAAAGTTGAAAATAGTGTATCATATATTGTTTTCAACTAACTATCTCGTACCATATATATAGCTAAAACATTGTTATAATAGTCAAAATCGAGACCTAGATTGTGAAATTGTACAATTCTATGATTTCAAACCTGATGTGTATTCCAATGCTTATGTATGATGGCAATAATGCGAGATCAATGGGATCGTCTTGAGAAAAATAAAAAATTGGTGTTTTGAGTTTTATTTTGGGTCAACGATTTAGGTCATAGTGGTTTTGTTTGTTTCAAGCCTAATAAAATAATGACTTTCCTTCTTCTTCACAAACAAATAAATGGTTTGTGTCTTCAACTCATTCATCTTTGCACATGGTCTTCGTCTTTGTCTATTCTAGTGTGGTGTCATCCATGGTGCTAGTTTTCATTTCATTTATCCTTCGTTTATGTGCATTTTCTTCTCATTTCCTTTTCTGTAAGTGGTTTCTTTCATATCTCCTTCTTACGATGGTATCGAGGGTTAAGAAATGTTGGACAAGGACATGATAACTATGAACAAAAAAGAACAAAGAATATGATAACATGGAAGAAAGTTTTGTTTTAATTGAATGTGTATCTCTTTGCTTACAATAGCTCACTTAATATAAAATTTTAGGAAACTAAATATGGAAATTATTCTAAATAAATACACTTGATATTATCTGATATTCTACTGATATTCTCTGATACTCCCTTAATTCTGATTTGTTTCTTTGATACTTCCTTGATTATCTCTCTGATATTCTCTTGATTATCTCTGATATTCTATTGATTTGATTTGTTTCCATAATAATAATATTCTAACACTCCTTGCCTGTCAGAAAACAATCGTAATCACAAGTTACAGTTAATTTTAGCTTTCACATCTCCTTAGTGTCACTTTTATCCCATTCGTTTGTGTATCATCTTTTATAAATTTATATTAATTTTACATTATTGTATTATTTTCGGGATTAAAGTTTATAGTCCTCTCTATAGTAATGTTGTCGCTCTTTATACAAAATATTCACTCCAAAAAAAGTGAAAAAAATTATATTATAAGTAGTGTAACAAACCTTTATTTAGAAGAGATAATAAGAAAGTTATTATTGATATGTTTCGCAAAGGAGATATAACTAATAATTTTTTTAATTTTTTTTAAATTTAAATTTGATAAAATGTTGACAAAGTAATTAATTTTATTTTATATTTACATTATTTTCACATATTATATATATATATATATATATATATATATATATATAATATTTTTGTAAAAAATAAAATTTATTATCTATACTACGATATGCTTGTTTGTAATTTTTTGAATTATGAAGTATCTAAATTTAATCTGGATTTTAAACATTAAAATATTATTTTTCTCACCAACAATCATCTCTTTCTTCACCAAATACCTTCCTTCTATCCCTCGTCCTACAAAACTTCTTTTATTTTCTCTCACTCCTGTTAAATACCTCTAATCTCCATACCTCGAACGAAGGTTTGTCGATAAAGCAGATTCAGTTAGAAATTGCCCCACTCCATTTTACTAAGAGCTTTTCATTGAAAGATATAATATCCTTCCTGAGATCTACATTCCTTTAGACAGCACACTTTTTAAAATGGTGTAATATTAATAATAGATGTGATATGATGTAAAATGACATTATTATAATAGTTATTAAAAGAACCAAGTGTTTTCAAACTTAATTATTGAAGTCTTTTACATATATCCAATAGGTATAATAATGTTCAAAGTTTCAACAACTATACCTGTAAAAATCCTACACTCTTGTCTCTTCCTAACTCAAATTTTGAAGTTATATCAAAATTCCTCTACTTATTTTTCTTGATCTTATTTGGACTATGCAAAACCATTTTAGAACCAAATCAAGACAGAAAAGGAGAACAAAATCCATAATTAAATAAAAAAGGAAAAGGAAAATGCTATTTCTATGTAAAACTTTCACTATAATTATAGTTAAAGAGGGAGAAAAAAAAAGTTATAAGTGATAAAAAATAGCAATGAAAGAGAAGATTTAAAAGGAAAAAAAAATATAAAACTAGATTACTATATTAAATACTTAATCAGTGAGAGAGATGAAATCTACGAAGCATTCACACACAAAACCAAAAGGCAAAGTAAGCAACCAAAACGACAGTGACAGTGTTCGTTTGAATTGGTGGCAGATTATAATTTTATAACTTATTAGCGAAACCGTTCACCAGCGCCAAAGCATTGCTTGTGAACTTCTTCACCCTGCTCACGCGATCGCATACGTTCGTCTTCACGGGACCTTCCTCTACGCCCTCGAACCCGTCCGTGCACGTTTCCTCGTTCGTCAGCGCCGCGCTCATCCACGTCAGCACGTTGCTCAACCCGAACCGGACCGAACCGGAGTCCTCGTCCTGTCTCAGCCGCCGCATCTGCTTCAGCGAGCCGCGGATCTCGTCCACCGCGTCCTCCAGGTTCGAGAAGCAGTCGTGCACGGCGGCGCCGGCACCGTCGCCGGAATCTTCATCGACCGTCACGGCGGTCTGGTGCGAGAGGTAGGCCGCCACTCCGTGCACCTTCGCAAGCGCCACGGCCACGGCCACGCGCGCGAGGCCGCCAGGGCTGCGTTGCACCGCGGCGGCGTAGCGAGAGAGCGAGGAGAAGCATAGGTCAGGGTACAAAGTTGCGTTGCAGCTTTGGCGAATGAAGTCCGTGTCACCGGAAGTATCACCGGAAGCGTAACCGGCGGTGACGGTTGGGACGAGAGGAGAGAGTGTGGATGCAAAGAATAATAACAGAAAAAGGAGGAGGAAATGGCGTGTCATTTTGGGGGGAATGTGTTGAGATTGGAATTGGAGTGTGTATGCATGAATGAATGCGAGAGGGTTTATATAGGAGTTTATTTCTTGTGGCAAATTGAACTCACAACAATAACCAAAGTGCCATTATCTTCTATATTAAAAATTAAATCCTAATAAACACAAAGTTTAAATATATTTTTAGCATAGTTGGAAGAAGTAAGTTTTGATTTTTATATTGTATAAAATATTTATATTTGAATTAAATTTTAAATAAATTTCATAGAGTTAAGTTAAAATATGACATTACAAAGTTATAACTAAAGTTTAGATATTCATGTTTCCGATAAAGAAATTGTTTAAAATAATTTTAACTTAAATATAAATTATAAATTTACGCTTACCTTGGTTCAACGTCAAAATAAAAACATTATGAATATGGCGCTTTCAATATCAGCACGCTTACAATATTTACTAGTATTATTTATGGTAATGGGAAAAGTATTTAAACAGTATTTTAATTGAACTAAGATTGTATCGTTAATCAATATTTTCTTCATATTTTTATATTTAATTTTGTTTAAATTCCATTAATAGTTAAGGTAATTAAACAGATTATTATTATGGAGCAATTGTCACGTATGTTTATTAAAAAAAAATAACATTAATATATAATTAAACTTTAATAGTAGTATTAATTTACAAAGCAAAAACATATTAACATTAATTTAAAGAAAATAAAATTTAATTGCAAATGCAGGTAATAATTAATAAAGATAAGACATGCATTCAATTACTATAATCATTAATAAAGTTTAAACAAAATTAATGAAATTAAATTTTTTTACTAAAAACTGTAATTTCTTTTCTTATCATACAAAGATAGATATATGTCAAGATTTATTGTATTAAAATAATTATTTATCTTATATTTATTGAAATTGAAGTAAAAAATAATAATTTTTTTTGTATATAAAAAAAACTATGTTGATTTTGAGTTTAAACTAGGGATTTTAAAAAGTCTAGGAAATCAAATATAATATTTAATTTTTTAAAATTGATTTCTTTTTACTTTTTAAATATTTTTTTGATAAAATAATTGAAATATTTTATTTTTTTATTTGAATAAAACAATTAAATTTAAAAAAAATATTTTAGACGTAAAATTTTAATATTAAACTTTATTAAAGATAAATATCATTCAATTTAAATATTCCAATATATGTAATTACATATATTATTTTAATATTAAATCATTAATAGTTTAGGAATATAAATATAAATATTCTTCACACTAATGTTGATCGCTCTTACAAAATAAATATAATATTATTTAATAATTATTTCATTTGATAACAATAAAATTATCTTAATTATAAAATCACAATTATAAAAAAAAATTACTTAAAAACACAATATCATTCATAAGATATAAATCAACGCATAATTAGAACATAATAATAATTGCTAAGGTAAATTTTTTAACTGTAATTTTTTTTTAGTTTTAATTCAAATTTATGATATTAATTTACTAGAAAAAAAAAACAAAGGTAAATAATATAAATCAACGCATAATTAGAGCATAATAATAATTTCTAAGGTATTTTATAACTGTAATTTTTTTTTTAGTTTTAATTCAAATTTATGATGTTATTTTACTAAAAAAACAAAGTTAAGTAATATGCATGTTTTAAAATCCTTTCTTATCAAAGTAATAAATTTTTCAACATGCTATTTCAATCCTATTCAACATCTAATTTACAAGTAAAAGTGTCAATTAATTGTTTATTTATAAACTAACAAAACAAATTACTTTAGTAATACTTGAATCAATTTGTACAAAAAAAAAAAAAAAAATTTGGTATAATTAAATTTGGCAAATGTTAAATTAAATCAATTCCAACTTGGATTGGAGTATCTACTAAATCCAAAATCCAATAGCCACAATAATCTAATATAAACAAAGAAAATACTCAATTCCTTTTAATTTGAGGACATGTTTAATACTCATGTGTTGCCTCCACAATCCAATGTAACAAATCTCGTTATTTAAAATGTAAGCCTTTTCTTCTTCTTAGAAAAAAAGAGAAGTAAATACTAAAATATGTGTTGTGTTTTCATATGAATATACAAAGTAATAGAATATGTATTATTTATCGTGATTCAAGTTATAGAAATATATGTTAAAACATAATTTTTCTTTTAAAAGACTTTTATGACTGCTAATTATTTTGGTATGTAGTTAATAATGTAATAGTTTAGCTTATTGTTGCTAAATATTTAACATTTCTTTTACTTCATTTTTATTAATCTTTTCATCAAATAAATGTATCAATCACTTGAAAGAGTAAGCTACATCTTTCATCCAAGTAGTCATTAAATATATTTTTTTTTCTATTCTTTGTCCTTTTGAAGTGTGCACTTATAGAATTTGAAGATTATCCCTTTATTAATTAAAGTTTGGTTCCTTCAAACCTAGGGTAGCATTGACATCTTCTAAACCTATAAAATCTACTTTATTTACTTCTTTACTCATTACCTTATTAACATTCATATCAATTTTAGTTCCATAACTAGTACCCCTAGTAGCCCCTCTTTAATAGACAAGTCCACTATATCATTTTAGTTTGAAATTTTCTTGAATGGAAAATGTGCAGCAATTTTATGTGACTTGAAAACAAAATAAATAAAGTTAATAAAAATATGAACAATACAATTATACTCTGAATAATTACAATGTAAATTTACATATCTATTTTTGACATTTTTATCACCATCTACAATTATGCATTTGGTGTCATCCCAATTAAATATATGAGACTAAGAAGTTACAGTCAACTTCATAGTTTTACTCGATTTTTAACATTATCTCAAGTGACTTGAACTTTAAAATTGATTAATAAACACATTTTATATATTTTTTTTTGTGAAAACATAAGAAAAATTGAGTATTGCAAATTTTAAAAAAGAGAAAATTCGGAAATCGTATAACCATCGACCACCAAATTATGGTGGTTTTTCAGCAACCAATTTTTTTTATAAATTCTGAAACATGACATGCATTTTGCGGAGGAAACTCAATTTGTTTCGCAATCAAGCTTTGAACGTAGGTTTATTTTCGAACGTTAAGAGCCACATTGGAGCTTTTTCAAACATTGGAGGCAAGCTAAGTCGTTCCCCTTTCGATCTAAGTGTAAAAATTTGAAAGAAATATCTCGCCCAAGCCGTTTCTTCCACTTCTCCGACCACTAGCCCCCTTTCTTTATAAATAAAGACACTCGCCCCCTTCCAAAAACACACCAAAACAACACTTCTTCTCCTCCTTTCCTCTTCATTTCTTCTCTTTACTCTCTCTTTTCTTCTCTAGAATATATCTTGGATATTTTTGTGCTGGAGACTTGCGTATTTATTGCAGATAACTCATTTAAAGACAATAATTTTTATCACGCCTCCAAAATTGTTTTTAGCCGTCCTTTACAACATTTTTAACTTTGTATTTTACTTTATTTACTACGTGATGATGTTTAACTATTCATACTTAGATTGGTTTTGATAAATAAGATTAGAAAAAACTTAATAGTAATAATAACTAAATTTTTAATTTTAAATAATTTAATTTTATCTCTTCAGTATAAGATTATCAAATTAAAACTTGGATAATAAATTAAAAGACAAAATTATTTAACCAAACGAATAAGATTTTGCCCGACGAAATTGTGTTTGAGTGAAAAGAATAAAAAATATCAAACCACTAATACAAAAATATATTCAACAAACTTTCAAGATTAGCAAATAACAAAATAAGCTCGTATTTGATTCGGATCTTCATTTATAGTTTCAAATAGGCCTTAGCTTTGTAGGCTACAAAAAAACCCTTATATAGTTCTTTCAATAATCTTTTTTTTCATTTTCTATATTAAACAAATTTATTTTTCTTTTGTATTCACTGTATATTTCTAAATTTCTAGGTTATAATTGAATCTTAGAATCATTAGATGAGATTTGATTTTGTAATTATTGTTCTGCATATTCAAATTTCAATATCATGAAATAGAATTGGTTTGATTAAATAAGATCGATTATTCCATAAAACAAGTTTATGTGTATACAACATATTTATTGTCAATATATCTTAAAATTTTACCCACCCACTCAACATCGACATCAATAGTTGCAACTTAGTCTCTAATTTATTTTGGATTGTTTTTTCTTTATTGAGTATTTAACAATAAAAACTTCAAGTATTGAACTTTAAAGTTGATCAATTTGTCCTAATATATGTTAAATTTAACATAAAAAAAAAAACTCATCTTAATGTAAAAAAATATTTGATCCATCAAATAGATTAATTTTTTAAATTATTTCATTCAAACACATGAACTATGAAAATAAACTATACCCAGACAAACACTGCCTAATATATAAAATAAATTAATTTAGATTTTAGAAAAAATTTTGAGCACGTTTATACGGTTTTATGATTAATGTCAATAGGAAAAACATAAGTGTAATTATTTTTTTTATACATTTGGATTTATCTTATTGAGTAAATTGCAATTAAAATTTCACTTACATAACTCATAATAAACAATAAACAAATCATGAATTTTTCACTTTAGAATTTAAAAAGGAAAATGTAACCGTTACTTTGTTCGCATGCTGAATGCCCACTTAAATTTTGCGGCAAGTGCGTGAAAATGGAAATTAAGGTGGTTTCCCACTCACTCGTTCGATAACGATATTAACGGTCGGCTAGCCAATCATAATAAACCTTTTCATACCCTCATTATGTCAAATGCATAAATATTATTTGGATAAATCTAAGTTTCCACTCTTGAAAGTGGTATTTTTAATAGTTTTTTTTTCCTCTTCAAATCCTGTGACGTGATGCCAAAAATATTTATTTTAGGATAAGCGAAGCTGGAGTAAATATTTTTTTTTTAATGATATGGGTCATTTCCTAAAATATATTGCCAATCGATTATTCAGAAATAATATTAATAAAAAAGTAAAATGTATATACATAAATTTGTAGAGTCTACCGGCTAATTATGTTTTTCATACTCAATTAATTGTTAAAAATAAATTAAGAATGGCTGATTACTTGAAAAAACGACAAGTTAACGAAATATTCTAATTAATAAACCTACTTGAAAATTAGGCTTCATAAAAAAGTTGTACTATATAATTCTAGTCAAATAAATTAGTCATGTCTATTAGTATTATAAAATTAAAAAATTGCAAAGTATGTTCAGTAAAGATAAGTCAAGTTCTTATAAAATGTAATCTTAATTTTAAAAGTTTTCTACACCTAAATATTTATTATAATAAATAAAATAATTTTAGTGTGTTTATGTCTATATCTAATATGAAACAAGTAGAAGATGATATTTTATTTTAAATAAAACTTAAGATCTTGATAAGTTATAAGTTGAAGAGTACAAAATGTAAAATTAGACGAACTTGTAATTGATAAATTAATAGAAAACATATGAAATATTAAACAATTATATCAATAAAAGATACAAATCATTGGTATTATTTTAGTTTTATAAAAAAACTTTATTCATATATATATATATATATATATATATATATATATATCTTAGAAGATAAAAGTAAAAACTTAAAAAACTTGAGTTGAAGTAATTATTTTAGGAGAACAAATGTGCAAGAAAGATCAAGATATATAAAATAACAATAGACACATATGATACTAGACATTAAATTAAAGAATAAAACGAGTCTACAAAGTACGAACAACATATTGCCAATTCTTGGCATAATAGGCGTAATTCACCTATGTCCAACATGATGCACATCATTACCAAATTACATCATCTAAAGCCTATGAATTGATTACAAACATCTTTCAAGAAAGATTATGACCTATCAATGTACGAAAAACTCAATTTGATAATTCTCAATAATACAAAAATATGTCGAGACAAAAAGTAAAGTTTCGTCAACTTCTCTTACTGCAAAGTAGAGGATGTCAATAAAGAGTCATGAATCTCTAAAAAAGCTTGATCTAAGATGCTTTGAAATATATATTTTACAGTGATTCTCTTTGATAATCTATATAAGGAGACACTTCCATAAGAAAAGACTTAGGTTCTCATATAATAGGTTTAATAGGCTTTTGATTCCAATATTTGTCACAATTAGACAATGTGATTCCTTATTTGTTATATTCTCAATATAGTCTCCATTTTTTTAAAAAGACTCAGTGTGGCCTATTTTATTAATGTTGTTACAATGATTAACGAGAGAGCAAAATATGACACATATGTAACATTTTAAGTTTAGGTGATTTTGCGTGACTTTTGTAGAACTAAGGTGAAATTTATAAATCTTTACGTAAGTTTGAGTTTTAGTTTTTTATAATTTCTCAAGAAAAAGTTATTTTTAAAGATGATGATGGTTGAATAAAGTTAAGAAAAATACTTTTTAAAAAACATTATTATGTAAGACTTCAACATTTTCATGCAAAATAAACTTAAGGTTTTTCTTTCATATTAGATGGTATTGAATAAGCAGTGCAAAATAAACTTAAGGTATTTCTTTCATATTAGATGGTATTGAATAACAGACAATTGTACTACTATAGAAAGATTTTATATTTTTTCAGATGCAAGATGTAGTTATCTCCTCAACATTATCGTGCTTATGAATATGTGAACATGAGTGTGGTGAAGTACTTTAACTAAATTCCTCCTCCTAGAATTCAACGTTTCTTACTAAACAATACTATAATACTAATGTATTACAATTATGTTTTTTTTTTCTTAGACTGAATGTTATGTAATCATGTTTATTTTCTATACATAATGGCTCTCCTTCGATTAATACTCACTTTATTTTAGGAGACGGAAAATGTACGAAAATTTAATCTTGTATGCTTTTAAAACAATTTAAAATTCTATAATTTTGAATAATCAAAATGCTTTCCTGAATATTTTTTCTTATTTTCATTATCCAAGCAAAATATTTTACTCGAAAACATTTTAAATTCTCTAAAATAATAAACTATTTCATTGAACTTTCTCATGCAAAATCCCTCTGATAGACGCAAGGAAGATGAACTTCAAACATCACTGTGGAAACACAATTAATGACCGAAAAGCAAGAAAGACTTTTTAATGGGAATGCTGTGGGTCATTTTTTCTAAAGGAGTTTGACCTTTGTGTTGTTTTGTTGGTTATGGTGTATCATCATCATCACACACTTCCTTAGTGCCCCACCATCCTTTCAACATGCAAACATTGATTTCTCTTTCTCTTTTCCTTTCAAAAGAGATCTATGTCTTCAAAATCTAAGATTAAATTTTATACAAAGTAGTTAGTAGGTTGAAGTTAGGGTTAAGTTGTTAGATTTTACTAAGAGTTTAAATCTAAATCTAAAGTTGATGTTTGAAAGGAGAGAAGTGAAATGAATAATATATAAAAAAAATTATTTATAAACTCATTCTTTTAAAATGATGATCAAACTTTTTATATTAAATTATAATTTATATAATCTAAATTTATCCAATTATATACTAACTCTATATAATACGTCTACCTAAGAGTAAAATGTTAGAATAGAGATAAATAATATACAAGAAATGAAATATTCACTAAGATATTGAGAGAAGGCTGTAGATTCAAGACTCAAAGAATCTAATAAATCAATTCAAATAATTTTTTATCTATAGTTTAAATCATAATAGTATAAAGCTTTAATATAATAATGAATTATATTCAGATTTTTTAAATATTAATTTTTTAATAAACTGATTTTTATCTGATAGATTTTTTATATAAAAAATTAAAATGTTTATTTAAAATTATCAATCCAATTCTCTATCATTCCACATTCTCATTTTGTGCATATTGTTGTTTAAATTACGATCTTTAGGTACTTCTGATGTGAGTCTTTTTTTTTTAAAAAAAATGAATGTTGAAACTCGGTAAATATGTAGAGATTTTTTTTTTCTTTTTCAGATTACACTTACATTCCCTGTTTTTTTTTTTTTTTTTTTTTTTAAATTTTTTTCCTTT
>Ga0209489_103255_pt1 | contig 31923 bp, 13 predicted proteins | sample SiratrowhiteBW_FD_187527 | JGI IMG/M metagenome (GOLD analysis project Ga0209489, IMG submission 187527) | Root nodule microbial communities of legume samples collected from California, USA - Siratro white BW (SPAdes) (version 2) | ecosystem: Host-associated > Plants > Roots > Nodule | place...
TATATATATATATATATATATATGTATGTGGCTCCTGGCTATGTACTGGCGTTCTACTGCATCACATGCCAGCATCTACTGCATTCTGTATGCAATATTTTTATGATGATTTTGCATATCTGTATGTATCAAGTATGGATCTTTTTTTGGCGTGTGGAAACTCATGAAATATGCAAATTTGAACAGGTGTTTCTGAGGATGCTGTTTCTGGCCATATTCAATTACTTATTCCTGGTGAAACTGCCTGTTTTGCATGTGCACCTCCTCTGGTATGGCTCTTATATGAGTTTGTGTATGATTCACAATCATGATAAGTGGGCACAAGGGATTAAACTTAATTATATCTGGTGCAATAAACATTTTCTGAAGCTCATCCATATGACATAAACCACTGAGCTATTTAATCTCAAGATATAAAAAACTTTGGACGAATGACTTTGTAGCTAATCTATTGATGTGTGTTATTTCATCCACCTTACAGTAAATGTGAATTTTTTATGCAATATGTACAACATATGAAGCATACATTTATGTTTTTCCTTTTAGGTTGTGGCATCTGGAGTAGATGAACGCACACTCAAGCGTGAAGGGGTCTGTGCTGCATCTTTACCTACCACTATGGTAAATTTCGATTCTCTATATCTTACACTGGCTGCTTTTCTTCTTCAGAGTTTAAAACTCAAATACTTTGTAAGGTTATACTTTGTTTTCAAATTTTCAATAAACATGACATCGTCTACTAATTTTAGGGGCTTAATTATTTTATGTTCATTGTTTAGAATGCGCAGCACACTTTTAGTTTATTGTTATCTAACATTACAAAATCTTATTTGATTTCTCAGGGGGTTGTTGCTGGCCTTCTAGTCCAAAACACACTAAAATTATTGTTAGGCTTTGGACAAGTCTCTCCATATTTGGTAAGTGCTGGATTGGTGTTTTCTTTGTTCTCTTTCCAGAGTTGTTGCAAATGGTTCCTTATATTCTCAAAACAAATTAACAAAATTGTAAACTGAGTTTATTCTTCAGACGAATCTGGTTAGGCTACTTCATTGAAAGACAGTCTCTGTTTTTGTTAAGTGCATTAACTTTATGCTGATATCCTGACACTGGTTGTTTATCTCTAGGGATATAATTCTCTTAAGGATTTTTTCCCAACTATGCAAATGAAACCAAACCCTCAATGTTCAAATGTTGCTTGCTTGAAAAGACAGGTAAGTTGTTTATGGTTTGAAATTTTGAAATAAAGGCAGGAAAGTGTTTCCAATCATGTCCTTTTGATCTCGTCAATAAATTTATTGCTCCTTCCTCCTATGAAACTACTATGCATGTCATGCAGGAAGAATACATGCTTGCAAAACCAGCAAGAGATGCTGCAGCAAAAGCAAAAATGGAAGCTGAAGTACCAGCTGAGGAAGTGCCACTTCACAACGATAATGAATGGAATATAAGGTGCTTAATGACTTTGTTCTTGTTCATTTGTACGTGTGTAAGAGAAGATACAAAACACACTTATTAGTTGGCATAGATTTAATCCCTGATTTACTATTCGCTATCTTTTATACAATTACCCTATACTATCAAACGTGATTCCCTCTCTTGAAATTTTAGGCTTCACAGTTAGTGATGTTCTTTTGCATTAATTTTCAGTGTTGTTGATGATGTTGAGCTGGATGGTCCGGATACCAGAAGTTCAGGTATTATATTAATTTATATTTTCCTGTAAGTTTAAATTCATAATCATAAGCTCAGAATTTATCCTTCATTACAAGTGAATTAAAGTACCGCATGTTTTTCTGTGGTTGTTATCACAATTAGATAATTCAGCAAGTAAAAAATGTTGGCACTAAAATTTGCATGGCCCCCATTTCTTGCGGACTTGGTCTTAGATAATTTTTTAAGTGCTTTTATAGTAGAAATAAAACAAAGTAAAAAATTTCTCTCAAATTAATATCATGCCCTCAACTTTTTCAGAAGTTAAATGTAGAAACTTTTAAAATAATATTGAAGTACATAGGTTGATTTTATATTGGAAAAGGATGATTCACTTAATTTGCATAATTCATTTTATTTTTAAGAACTCGCTGAAACTGGGCCAAAGATGCATTTGTTGGTTTCCTAGTTTGTTGGAACACGGGGAAAATTATACTCTAGCCATGGGAGGTTTTGTTTCTCATTCAGTCCTTCCTGCGAATGTTTTCACATAAAATGTTGCTTTCTCTGTTGCACCTTGCCTGCAAAAGCAAAATTTTCTATCCCTTTATAACATTTTGGTTCGTGGAAAGGATAAATTGCTATTCACAATATTTGTAAGGAATACGTTTACATTTCGACCTGTGAAGGGTTCAAGATCTGTTTTGTTTTTGTTGCTCATTTTCAATATATATTTACATTAACCTTTTCTCAAAATCTATTTCAGATGTTCTACCGGAAGGTCTCACACATGAACTTCCTACTGCAGACGAGTTTCATAACGCAACTCTTGACGCTCCAGTAGCTGACAATGACGACCTCGAAGATCTTCGTAGGCAACTTGAAGCCATTAATTCTGCATAGTGTCAAAATATTTTTTTTCTTTTTCAAAAGAAAAAACTTCTGAATTTAAATGTTCTTTTAAACCAGTTTAACTTAGCATCGGCTTGTTTTAAAATTGAGAAAAACTAATTTTAAATTATTGACTATCATGACTATCTATCCTGCACTTTAATTAAAAGTATATTATTTATAAAACTGTAAAAATGTTTTTAATAAAAACTAATAGTTTAAAAAACTGCTTTAGTTTCAGAAAGTGACCTAAATATCGAAGCGTATGAGTTGCTCGGTTCATTACACTTTCCGCATAAAACCTAATCAGCTCATTGAGTAAAATATCATTTGATTTTATATTCAATGATAACAATGAATAAAAATAAAGACTTGTAGAAGCTTTATTAACATAAAAGGATATTATTCTCAAAATAAGTACAAAGATCTGACTTTTTTACGAGCTTTACCGGTAGAGCACCGTGGTGAATTTGTTACTCTGATTTGTTTTTTATACCAAGCGTGAATAGCTCTTTGCACTTTTCACCTAATGTTCTTGATTGCAGCCACGATATGTGCAATTGAAATGATATCAAGAGACCCAAATTTGCATGTTATCATCGGGAAATATGATATATTTGCTGAGGCAATTGTAGCTAGAATAGGTCCTCAAGATACTGTTTACTTGACCTAATTACCTATAATTGCAAGACCCTTTAGCATACCGGTTGGTTAATTTGCACTCTACTTGCATAAGCCCAATGTTGAGACTATAGACTACCTGCATATGGATTAATTCTACCTGGTGTTCTAATGGTTCTCTTTGTTGCTTATTTTGGATTATAATGACTCTAGCACATAAGAAATACTCTCGCAGAAAATAAACTTCAGAGATGTTAACAACAGATAATCTCGTTGCACTAATGATGAGCGAATATATATACGAGTAAAGAGTCAAAAAAGAAAACTTGTTCCAGAGAAAGAAAAACAAAATAACAAATTCGAAAAAAAAAAAAAAAGATATCATGCAATGCAACCATGTCCGGCTTTGCAACGCAATCATGTAGGGTCATGCTACATGAAAACGAAAAAATTAGTTAAAAGTCCCCTCAAACTGAGAATATAGATATCCATTATTTTTAGTTTGTAACGATGATTCTGAAAAACACAAGGATAAAGTGCCTCGGTGAAGAATTTTGCCACCTGAAGAGAAGAAGAAACCGGATGCAATTTAATCAAACCATTGTTAACTCATTCTCGAACAAGATGACAATTAATATTAATATGTTTTGTTTGTTCGTGAAATACTTGATTGGATACCATAAGAATTACAGATTGTTTATGCAAGAAAGAAGCGCATGAAAGGTGTGCTCAAATCCTCCAAAAGCATCAAGGAAGATGCCATAGCCAGAAGCCTACTTTAGGTATCAAAGAATACGAAACACGACCTAATGGTAAGCTGTAAAAGGTTGGAAAACAAAGTGGCTAAGGTGATGAACATGTGTGATATTTGGACAGGTGTTGGTGAGATAAATTAAACAATCAATTAGTCTTCTATAAAGAGAAGGATCTTTGAGAGTTATACCACTAGAAGCATATAAACCACTTAGTCTGGCTCAGGAGAAGAGACACAAGTGGAAGTTGCATATAAACTTTTTCATGAAGTTCCCCATACAAAAAGACATTGTTAATGTCCAACTGTTTAAGAAACCAACTGTTGGTTGCACCAAAGAAGGAAGAAGACGAAAGTGATTAGTGTTATCAATGAAGTCAACGACCTCAAGCTAAGTGTACCCTTTGGCCACGAAACATGCTTCAAGCTCTCAATAGAACTATCCCCATGATGTTTGACCTTGTAAACCCATTTACACCCAATACCTAACTTGCTACGAGAGAGAGAAGGGTCGAGGTAATGTTCACTTCGAGGGCAACAATCTCCTCTCATAACTTTAATCCAATGGTTCACTCTTGAAAACCTTAACATACCAAGTGGGCTCAGTAGTGGTAGAAAGAGACATTATAAAATGACAAAAGATATGCGATTATGAGCACGAGTTTTAACCTTGTTAGCCATTAAAAGAAATCTTGTAAAACATGTATAATCATCTACAATAGTGAAGAAATACTTATATTCATAATAAAGTTGCTCATAAAAGAGATAAAAAAAATTAGATAATAGAATTTCAAGGAGTCTCTTGAAAATAATAAAGGCAACAATATCAACGTTTATTGTTTCCAACGAGATAGTACGTATATATGGAGTGGACTCCCTCGCTCAAGGAACATAAACATACTCAAAAACTACCTTCACATTCTTAAAGTAATTTTATAATATCGTACACACAAGGCCTGAATAACAACCAAGAAACTGACCTTTATAATGTTAAACATGCTCACTCATGTTCCAGTCTTTTACAGCCTACACTAAAGTAGTGGAGTGGTTATTGTTGATTGGGCAGAACCTTCCACTAAGTCTTCTTTTTCACGTTCCGTTCTCGTGACATATGCGAGAGGTGCTCTATCACATTACAGAGTAAAAATTTTAGTCAAACTTCAAAATCTAGGTCTCCTCAAACTTCAGATGAATTCTATTCATCAGTGGTTGATGTTTCCTGACCTGCATGATAAGGAATTTTTCACAAAGTTATATTCCATATCTTCTTCAGAATGGCTAGAGATATTAAAAACAAAAATAAGGAACTAACAGCTACAGAAGTTAATTATATTGAATCAGCGTCAGTGGGTACCCCTAAGCCTATTGAACTGCAACGATAATTTATTTACATCCAAAAGTTTACGAAAACGATACCTTTACACCAGCTAATAAAAGAAGCTTGTGAGAGGCTATATATGTCATATCTGAATTTTCTAATCTCTTCTCCACGAAATAAATTACTTCAGAAACTCCTGACTGCAAGAAAGAATTTATTAGATAATGCCCCTCTTTTAAAGATTGGATGGTAAGAATTTATTAGATAATGTACTGTTACTGATCTAATTCAGACGAACATTGAATATGATTATCAGCTTATCGCCTTATCGCCAAAAAGCACTTGTTATTCACATTATACAACCTAAGATCATCAATACACATTCTCATACAGAAGGCTAATAATGAAATGATAGTAAGTGATCCAATGAGCCTAATAATTACTGAGATGAACATGTTTGACAAAACTAATTTAAAGCTTTTGAAGTTAAAAGAAAAACTAATTAGTTGTTGAAAGTTGATATTTGTTAAAGTAGCTTTAATTGTTTTGAAAGTTGATATTTGTTAAACTGAATTATTAAATGGTAAGTGTTTAATAAAAATGATAGGATGAAGCAATTGATAAATATAAAATGATAAAAACAAACATGTTAGGATGATGTTTTGCATAACTTTTAATTTCACTAATAAAAATATATTTCGGAGTTTTTATAATTTTAGTCTTTAATTAATTTTAAACTTTTTCTAAGTTTATTTCTACCCAAATTCAAAATTAAAACATCGTATTTTTTAGTAGATATCATATTTTCATTATTTCAATTAATGTAATGGTTAAAAAATAGGGGAATATGAAAAAACTATCATTTATCAATAATATTAATATTTAGAAGACTAGTATCAATATAATAAATACATATTGCAAACAGTACGACGGTCAAAATAAATAGTAATATAAAAGTATTACAAAATTAACTATTATCAATATCTGACGTAATAAAAAGAACCAAAATTCTCAAATAAAAATAATAAATCCTACTTTATGAGTAGAAGAGAATAAGTTAAATGTAAAAGAACTTACATTATATAAAAACGATTAAAGGGAAGATTGAATGATAGTTTAAAAATAAAAATAAATAATTACAAAAAAAAAAAAAAAAAAAAATAAAAAAAAAAAAAAAAAACTATAACCTAGTGTTTAAAGACACACTACAAACTACTAAAAAATTGTGTTTATCCAACACTGTTAATAAAGTGAATAAAAACTTTTCAGCTAGCGAGCAAATTTAGAAGCTAGCTGAAACATGTTACAGATAGCCTATCTTAGAATTTGAGTTTGCAAAAAACTCAACCCCACAAAACCATGAAAGTTGTCTCTCACTTCTATACTTTAATTTAATTATATTTTAATCAATATAAGATCTGCAACATATTTCATTATCAGTGTAAGAAAGGTAAGGCATTACTCTCGTAAAAGCTTAATGCCTTGAAAAAAAAAAAAATGAATATCTCGTCTGCAAAATGGTTCATCAAAACATATTATACGTAAAGCAGGACAAGGTTACCAACCTGGATTATGATCTTAGCACATTCATTGCAGGGAAACATGGTCACATATAGTCGCTGCAATGATTAGACCAGATAAGAGAAGAAGAGATAAGTGGAACCTCTTTGAATCAAGTGGTTAAATAAACAGTTTGTTTATAACATAAGGGTTTTGTAAGTAATCCTGAGTATATTGGTTAAGAAATTTAAAATACAAAGTATTCACTGATTCTGAATGAATTGGAAACCGCAATAAAAATACATTAATGAAACCTTTCTGTTTTAAATTCCTTAATCAACGCACTAATTAGCATTTGTCATAATTTACAACGAATCTTTAAGAAATTTCTTTTCTATGCTGGTAAGGGTAGTGACATACTCAGTCTGTGAGCCAGATATATAGTCAAGTTTCAAAAGGAAAATGATAAATCAAGCCAATATTTCCGATCAAGACATTTAAATGATATCTTAACTAGAGAGTGCAGCGAAACTCACTTGTCCAGCAGCAGAGGCATGATTTGTGTTAAGAATAGCATTTACTTCTGCATGACAAACATAACTAAAGTAGACAGAAAAAGGTATAGTCAATCCCAATCACGTTTAATAAAAAATCAAATGACTTGAGCAAGAAAGAACATTATCAATCCACACAGAGAAGATTCAGTGCATAACAGCATCCTTCTCATCAAAACAAAACTACCATTAAGATTTCAGCTAGATTGAACAAACAAAAGCAAATCACTTACGGGTATTTTGTCTCCAAAGGATTTCCAGTCCTCGATTTCTGAAACACAGATTTATGAATGAGAATGTTCAAACAATACTTAAAAAAAAAAAACATAAATCGTTCTCTAAAATACCAACCTTTGCCCAGGGTAGCTTGTCATCGGAGCAACCCCTTGGAAACCCATTATAACCAATTCCTGACAGAATAAGAAACAAAGTAAAAAATCTATCTGACCAAGCGAATGCATATATATAAGAACCTAATAATGAACTTACCAAGAATTATACCATCTTGACTCACCAAACAAGCACCAACCTGCAACATTAACAACACCAAACGCACAAGCTTACAATTTAAACCAACCCAGGCAAACCCAAAATCCATATTCAAGTGTATTCACAAAAACTGAAATAAACATGACCTGCCTGTTAGGGTCTTTGGATCTCTGAGCTGACAAAAACGCAATTGCCATAAAATAGTCATCCCACGATAAATACCTGTAAAATTATAAAATTAAATAAACAAATACAAAAACAAAGTTCAACCCATCCATTTTCCGCAACACGAGAGCTCAAAGTTACCCTTTTCGCTTGGAAGGGTCAAAAGGGTCCCGAGGAGAGGAAACGGTGCCGTTTTGGGATGATTTCGCGCGCACTTGGGAGCGGCAGAAGAAGCGAAAAGCAATTGCAGAGGCCATGGCGCCAATCACGGTTGCCGTGGCAACCAAAGTAGCCTCGCGAGAGTTCATGATTTGGGAGAAGAAGCAGTTTTGGGATTCAAAATGGGAAAATAATTGTATGAACTACAAAAATAAAAAAACAAATAAGCATAAGAGATTGGAACTTGGAAGCGGGAAAGAACGCAGCAAATTTTCCAAACCAATTCGGTTTAGTTGGTATATGTCATAACCTCACATAGATTTAGTTATACTTAATACGATAGAAAGAGTGAATTTAAATTGACATGGTATTGTTATTTCTTTATTTAAGTTGAAATCAGAGAGTAGAAAAAGAAATAAATATTTACAAATTATTTAATTGATGTGATACAATAAAAATTATAAATAGATATATTTGAAAAATAATAAAAGTGTTTTTATGTTAAAAGTGGAATATAATTAAATTTTAAAATAGTTAAATATTTATTATTAACTTTTAAAATAGTTAAATATTTATTATAAATGGATTTATAAAAAAAGATGAAATATTATTTGATATATATAAATATTTGTAATTTTGTAAAAGAAGTTGGTGTAAAATTCTTTTTTACATATATAAATGCATTCAAAATAAATTTTAAATTGAAATGAAGAAAACTCATTACAAAATCTTAATTAAAAAATATATTTTGCAGCAACAAATTAAAACTATTTCACATAATACCAAACTTAGATTATTTTATGCTATTTATTATTTCGATGTTTATTTTAATTATTTATTTATTATATTATAATATTGATAAAATTGTTAAAAATTATTAAAAGATGTAAATTGTATTTGATTATTGTAATTTCGAGTAAAATTAATCAAGTTAATGTTACTAAGAGATGATAAATTTACAAGTTAAGTGTTTTGTTTAACATGATGACAATTTTGTTACTCCAGTCATGCCACTTTGACTTTCCTCATAGGTGACCAAGATTTCCCTTAGATAAGAAGATACATATTACTCCAATAACTTTCCATGCAAATCATAAAATCAAACAAATCCGAGTGTCATTTCGCTTCCCTAAAAGTCAAAGGAGTTTTGGTTTAACAGTAACTTTTATGTTTTTTTATCACGAACACTTAGTATAAGTTGGTTTGGATGACATGTACATATAATAATAAAAAAAAAAGTGATTTTATTTTTATTTTTATGTGTGACACTCTTGTTCATGCATTAGTTTGAATGATTGTAGTTATTTGTATAAGTTTATCAATGTTTCGTTCAAAAGAGTATGTTAAATTTTTAGAATTAATTTTCTTTTAGTTAAACAATAGATACATAAATGTTAGATGTAACCTCTCTATCGCATCTTATATATTTGTTTACTCTTATAACTGTTATCACCCTTTAACTTCTTTCAAAATTTTGATTTCTATTATTTCATTTATTTCATAATATAATTGCACCTGCTAATATACGAGGAATTAATGATCATTTTGTCTGATCATATAGAATATATTTTTATTTATTCTATAATTTCTTTTATCTTCTTTAGTTATGTTGTCGTCATTAATTTTAGTAAAGTCATTTGAAAAAAAATGTCCTCTTAACTAAAATTTTATTATATTTGTATATCTTAGTTTTATGTTTATGTATTTTGACTAATTTTGTTTTTTGAATTTAGAGTTTTGCTTTGAAGATAGATCTTCCATGGAGACATTATTTATGTTTTTTTTATAGAACTTTAAAATATATGATGTGGACGTAAGGGTTTATTTAGCTTTTATCTAAAGAAAAGGTTTTATTTAAATTTTTTTTTGGATATTTGATATTAAATGTTATTTGTGTTTTGATTAATAAAATATTGTTTTAAAATGTTTTGAATTTGAAAATGTTTTAGGCTGAGTTCAAGGGAGTGAATTAAACTTTGAAAGATTTTTATTCAATTTAGACCTTTGAAAATAGTTTTTGCAATTTGAAAAACTTTTAATGAATCTCGGTGCTAAAGATATAAGGTGCAGTAAAGAAATAAACTGATTCAAATCACGAATGAACCAACTTGTTTTACAGGCAGATAGTGATTTTCAAACAGCACACACAGCATATTCACAATCACACACCAGATTCACAACAGTACTTTAAGCAGATCAAGTTCACACAATTTCAATAGCAATATTACACTCAGAACTGAATCACACAAAATTCCAAATTTGAATGAGAGTAAAGAGGAACAGAATTACAAAATACAAATTTGGAACTCCTAACACAACTCTACATTGATTTCAGCCAATATTAACAAATCTGATAAAGTTTCCTAACACCAGCAATTAATATAGATTTGAGAATTATTCAGAATGCAGATTCAATTGTCCAGTTATACCAAGAACACAGAACAAGAATGCAAATTTTGCAGTATTACAACAATTCAACCAAAGTTCCAATTCTTTGTAAAATCACAGATTCAGAATCTTATATGTACTACAGAATTAGAAAAGAACCAATCTATTAAGCAAGATTTCTTTGGCAACTATAGCAGATTTATCAGAACCAACACAAAATTCAATTTACAATGCACAAATCAGCATCCAGCAGAGAACTTAAACCAGTTTTATCAAGATTACCATAAATTAATTCAATCTTCCTCAAGGGTCAAGACAGCAGAACACAATCAATTATACTGGTTCACCCTTCCTCAAGGGCTACGTTCAGTCTTCTTTGCCCCTCAAGCAAAGAAAATTTCACTATCTTTAGTCAATTGTTTACACCAAACAATTACACAATTCTTACTCCCCGTAAGAATCAAACACCCACTGAAATGAGCTCCTACTTCCCGTAGTTCCCACTCAAATCAGCAATCACACACAGGCTAAACGTATAGCCTACAACAATACACAGTTTCAACAATTTTACAGATTTGCAATCAGTTTACACAAATCTTGATACAAAAAGGGATCTAGAATGGTAAAGAACAACTCCCTGATTGGCGCGCATAAGAGGCCTTTGCACAGTGTTGAAGAATTCCAATAGCACATAATAGGTCAAGCCGTACTCTTCAACAAAAGCCTCAATTGATTTTCCTCAAGAACTCTCAATTTCACAAAAGTGTTTCTCACTGGTTTTTCTGCTGTAATATTATCTTTTCGTATCTGTGTTATGTATGGCGCATTTTAGAAAACTCATTATAGACGAAAATGCGCCAATACAATTTTTCAAAAAACTGTTAATTCAGTTCTGCCAGGTATCGAATAACTCGATTTCATGAAAATGGAAATCGCTTTATTTGAGCCCAGTGCAGTATTTAAAAACCAGTTTAATCGAAAACTTAGCTAACTCTTTAGTTTAGCATTTTAAACACTTTTAGACGTTTGTGCTGTTGGATTTCTCCTTGACTATGCATAGGTTCTTTGCCAATCAAACCTAAACCCACTCACACCAGACCAAGACCTAAACCACATCTAATTATATGCTTGTTTTGCCTTGTTGGACATGTCTTGTATGACTTCATCAAATCCTTAGTCTTGTGAAAGTACTAACAGAATTAAACACTCGATAAGAAGTTAATTTAATAATTGGATTATGCTGGTTTATTAAACTAAGTTTGATATGAATGAAATATATATTGAGTTTGAATTATTTATATAAAATTAAAATGTGATATTTGAATAAATCATGATTTCAATTTATCATTTTGAAATATTTAAAAGTTGTGTTATTATATATTTTTTTAATTTATCTTTGAAAATTGATTTAATTATGCTATTAAGATTTATTTTTTTGATATTTTTGATCGAGCGAATAAATTTTTGCTTAAGCCAAAACAACTTTGCAATCCAACTTTCTATTTAATCTTGTTTTTACTTAAGCGAAGAAATAAAAAACACGGAAAATCAGCCGTCTTTACTAGATTTTCAATCTAGTGAGACAATTGTTTAAACTGCCCAAGTTAAAAAAAGTAAATTAAAAAAATATTTATTTCTTTCTCTTCTTGTCTCTTCAATGGAAAGATTGAATTATATATAAATGTTTATCTTAAATGGGAAGTGAATATTAAGTTGTATATTAAATTGTCTGTGTGCTTTTATTTAAGTAAGTTATATCAAAATAGTTGTTGTGACCAATAAGAATTTGTGATCATATATTTGGAATAAATTTGATTTGTGTTTTAAGTATTGACACATATGTTTTAATATATATTTTTTATTTCAATGATAATATAAGTCACATAGTGATGCAAAATTCCCAAGTTCGAGGTACAAAACAGAAGTCAAAAATGTACATGGTAATGGAGAGAAGGCTTGGGTTGTAGGATCTTTTCACTTAAGCTTCGAAGAGTGACTCTTGGATGAAAGCGATCTTCAAAAGTTTATGAAAACCTCGAAAGCAAAAACAGATAAAGAAAATACAAGAAATAAATATAATGTTAGGAATTATAACAACACCTTGGACCACCCAAGTCCATGAGATAAGCAAGATGGTGATTCACCATTTGTGACCTAACCCACAAGATAAGAATCAATGCTAGGAATTGGGAAGAACCTTGCACCACTCAAATCTACAAGATAAGCAAGATGGTGAATTGCCACTTGTGACCTAGCTCACAAGATAAGAAACCCTAAGAGATAAACTCTCCACCCCCTCCCTTTGATAAATCCCAATACGCCATCAAGAGATAAGCTATGAAGCAGTCACTCTATAATAAGCAAGAGAAACATCTCTTGAGATATGACATACTCAAAATTTTCAAAAAAAAAAAAAAGATATTTATTCCAAATCTTTCAAAATGAGTACAATAAATGTCCTTATATAAGAGTCAGTAGAAGATGAAAAGACAAACCTCATTCCTTTCCTGTGTTCAAACTAAACATAAAAAAAATAAAAGAATTTTTTTTTTCTATTTCCAAATCCATCATCCTCCCTTTCTTTAAGAAAATTCGTCCTGAATTCTTGATGAGCTAATCTTTAAAAATCTAAGTTGTTCTCTACGTGTTTGATGAAATGTGTTGAACTTCTTCTTAAGTAATACCCAAAAGCTTTGGTTGTACCCAAAGCTCTGATACCAACTAATGCAGAATCCTTAATCTGGAGGTGCAAAATAGAAGTCAGAAATGTCTATGGTAATGGAGAAAAGGCTTGGGTTGTAGGAACTTTTCACTAAAGCTTCAAACAGTGACTTTTGGATGAATTCTCAAATGAAGGTGATATTCAAAAGTTTGTGAAAAACTTGAAAACGAAAACAAATAAAGAAAATGCAAGGAATAAAGAAATGTTCGGAATTAGAACAACACCTTGCGTCACAAAAATCCATCAAATAAGCAAGATGGTAATTCGTCACTTGTGACATAGCCCAAAGAATCAATGCTAGAAATTGGGAGGAACCTTGCATCACTCAAATTCATGAGATAAGCAAGACGGTGAATCGTCACTTCGGACCTAACTCACAAGATAAGAAACTCCAAGAAAGAAACTATCTACCTCCTCCCTATGATGAACCCTAATGCGTCATCAAGAGATAAGCTATCAAGCGCCACTATAGAATGAGCAAAAAAGAAACATATCTTGAGATATGATACACTCAAGATTTAAAAAAAAAAAATATTCATTCTTTTGTTAAATATCTTTTGATATATAGATTTATGTGTAGTCTATATGATTGTTGTATATTTTGTGTTTCATTGTTAATAAAATTGTTTCCTTTTTATGTGTATTATCTTATGTTAAAAATTTATTTCAATAATTTATTATGTGATATTTTATGTGATAATATGCTATTACTATATATATAAAAGGAATAAGTGTTGGATGAGGAAAAAAACTTTTTTTATTTTGTAAATATTTATGTGTATATAATTTTATTTTAAAGTACACTATGCTTTAAACATATTGGATTCATAATACAATAGACAATTCTTTTTAGGATTGGGGTTAGACTTTAAATGTGTGGACTATCTTATCCTGTTTAATTATGAGAAATAACTTAATAACTTATAAATAATTAATTATCTCAAGTTACAACAAACTATTACGTATACAATCAATTAAATTAAAATATAATTAATTATTTGATATATGATTGCAATACCACTTTGTAGATAAATAATTATTATTTAAAATAATTGATTAATTATTTTAAGCAACTAATAATCATTTAGTATTTATAATACTTTATTAACTATACTTTTTGAAATAAAACATACAAAATTAATTGGATGTGTTTCTTGTGTTATAAAAAATATGTAAATTAAGTCCTTTTACCATTTTTGTGTGTGTAGAATCTACTAAATGTTAAATTTTAACATTTAAAACACAAATAATAACTAAAATAACATATTTGCGAATTCAGTGTTTTTATGAACTTTGTGACGCAAAATATCGTCACAAAACGTCAAATTTATATAAAAGAGGATTAAAATCACATGTTTTAAAAACATTTAAAGATTAAATTCATCAATTAAAAGTCTAATATTCGAAGGTAAGTTTGAAAAAAACAACAACACAAACATGACAAAGAACATATTTTTATTTTCATTTCTATTTCATTTTTTTAATTAGATCTTACATGTATATTTAGGGTGTTAATGTAGTAAGTTCATATGCTAAAGTGTATTTTTATACCTCTTTTTAATAAATTACATGTTTTTTAGTGTATTATATAATGTCTGTAAATAATATACGTAACTTAATTATTTTTAATGAAACAATTATCTATAGATTGATTAGATTAAAAGTGAATACAGATTACAATCAAATCAACATAAAATATTTGATTTTTTTTTTTTTGTCTATATCCTTTGAATCTTTTATTTTGATCATTACATTTCTGAATACCTAAAGTGATATTTAAAATGCTTTGTTAAGTGATTCAAGAAAAACTATTTGAAGATAAAATAAATTTTGGGAAAAAAATTATATCAACACTTTCCGCTTTGTAGTATTATTTATTTTTAAAATTTTTATTTATAATTTAGAATGAATAATTTTGATTTTTTTATATTTTAATTATTCAGTTCTAATCTATGTATTTGAAAAATAGAGATTTTAGTTTTGTGGTTAACTTGCCATTATTTTTTAATGATTTTAAACATAAGAAATATATCAATAGTTATTTAGTTTCTATTGGTTGGACAGTGAATTTTTATGATTTTGTTTTATTTTTAAATTTATTTCATATTAATTTATTTAATATTTTATATTAAATTGTTTAACTTGTAAAAATTAAATGATTAATGTCATCCTAATGTTTCTTTGAACTTATCACACCATGCTATAGGTTAAAAATTGGATAATAATTTAAACATGTGACCCAAAATCAAACTGTTAAAACCGTGGAGATTAATGAAAATTATATTTTTAAACGTCGTTACTCTTTTTTGGTGCTTGTTCAGTGGAACTAATTATCTTTTTTTAACATCTTTTACTATATCTAAAAAAACAACTTTTTAAATGTGATCCAGTAAAAAATAAGTTATCTTTTTGAGAATTATGACTTGTTCCACCAAAATTGGTGATTCTTTTATTATTGCTTTCCACTTGACCACACTTTTGAAGTAACCCTTCCATTTTTTTCATGAACTTTCCATGTCAAGGTGGATACAGTTACGAATAAGTTTTTTTCTTTTTTAATAAAAAATTGATTTTTTGTAATTAGTATTGTAACATTTCTTATCAACTATTACCATATACTATAAATCAATAACAGTACATTAAGATTTATCTACATGATTAATCTTTTACCCCTTTATTTATTATTTTATTTTTTACGAATAATTTAATAACCTCATTCTATTAGAGCATTTCCAGCATATCAATTTTAAGAAGTTTTTTAAATTTAATTACAATATCTTACAAGAAATTTTCATTAAAGTAAATCAATATAATATGTTGCGTTTCTTAAGAATTTATGTAAGACACATTGAGTTTCAAAAATAAAATTTAATATTTAAAATGTGGGTTTTAAACTTTTTAAGGAGCAAAAAATAAAAAACACACAAAGAAAAACTATCATTGAATTTAATTTCACCGACCAAGAAGCTAGAATAAAAACATGCCCACTTTTTATTGTGGCTCACTCTACTCTATGCTTCTGAAAGATTCATGTATAGTTACAAGAATTAGAATTCATTCACCTATTCACGAAAACAATGATGGAAGGTATCCCACAACGTGTGCATGTGTCTTTTTCTTTTAAATTAAAAAAATAGATGTAAATTTGAAAAAGAAAACACATAACATCAATACACTAATATTTAAAAAATAATGGGTGATTTATTGTACCTAGTTATGTCCTCTTTAGTCTTTACAAAGCTTCACCGAGTACCTTTCAACACTACTTTTCCAAGCAACTAAAAGATTTTTCTCCATGATTCAACATCAACCTGTTATATTTTCCAATTGAAAAGGACACTGAAAAGTAAAAAAAAACTTCTCAATTTTTACAAATTTTTAGAAAGTAAGTGATCTAATCAGAGTGCATTGAAGAGATCAAATCATGCAAGCTCCCAAAAGCAATGGAACATGTGAGCATGGACTATAGAGTATGGACAATGATGGCAAAAAATAATTGATTGAAATTTTTAAGTGTGAAAACTACAAAGTGTTTAATCATGAATTATAGGGTGGCACAAAGGCAAAGAGGGGAACCAAGAAGTGAAGATATGATAGAGGCAATAGGACAAGGAAATATTAATTTGGGAAAGTTTTAGATGAATGATGAAGCATGTGAAAGTTTGTGAGAGGTTTGAAGGTTGAATCTAACTCCATTATCAGCTTTAGAACCTAAACCCCATAAGCAGAGAGTGATGGAGGCCACTTTAGCACAATCATTCATTTATCACCCTCTCCAACTAAGCCTTCTCTAACATATTCTTCTTTGGGACCCAATTTCGTGAACCCCAAAGCCCTTTTTCTCTTCAACCACCCCTTTGCCAGTTGTAGCATAACACTCGTCTCTTATTTATGCTTTCAACTTTTCACACCCATTATCATCACTCTTCTTTTTGTTTCTTTCTATCTAACTTTCCTATCCCTTTGTCTGCTTCCTAACAAATAACAATTCATCATCAACTTAAACATTTACCGTCCAAGTAAAAATTCTCTTTTTTATTTCTTAAGAACTTGTAATATCTCATATGCATAGTTTCATCCACTTTATCTAATTTTGGTCTCGCAATGAAATCTCCATTTGTCGCATCACATTTATATAGAGATGAACTTGTGCCCATATATAAATTTCACACATTCTTACATCCTTCAAAATAATTTCATTTCAAAATTATATTTTATATCAAAGGTTTTTTTTTTTCATAGATCATGTTAATAAACTTTAACATTAAAATAGAATAACTTGATATGTCATTTATAATATATTTTAGGATATCTATCTATCTATATATATATATATATATATAGAGAGAGAGAGAGAGAGAGAGATAAATATAATTTATTTAATTATTTATTATTATTATTATTATTATTATTATTATTATTTAAAATATAACTATACACATATGTAACAACACTTTCCTCGTATACTTATAGATTAATTTGACAAAATTCGACACAAAAAGTAAAAGTGTATATAATGAAAAAGTCTATGATTTCATTAATAAAAATCAAATTCTGTGAAACACTATAACAATGTCAATTATTTTTTTATATATTATCTCTTAACTTTAGTATTGAAAATAATTTAACAATGTAATATAAAGTTGAGATGGCCGAGTTGGTCTAAGGCGCCAGATTAAGGTTCTGGTCCGAAAGGGCGTGGGTTCAAATCCCACTCTCAACAATTCGATTTTTTTTTCTTCTACAAATATTTTTTTTAATGATAAAATTATTAATAGGGGAGTCCTATCTATTTAAGCATTAATTTCAACATATAATATATAAATTGGAAAAAGTAAACAACTATTTTAAGAAAAAATTATTCAAAAATAAATTTAAAGTAAAAAAATTAGCTTAAGTATATTATTAATTCTCATATAACGAGTATATCTTCTGAACTATTAATCTAAAATTATCTTTGATTTTCTTCAAATTTATAAAATTTGGTTTAGTCATTCTGCAAAAGGCATTCGATTTTCATTCCTAAATAATATGATACTTTTATTTTCTTTAATGTTGATTTTAACAAAAATAAATTGTAATCGTGTTAATGATTCAAAAAATATTGAAGGTGTATAATAACAATATTGTTAAGTGAATATTATTTAAAATATTTTATTAACCTTCTATTAAACACATTCATTCTTAACAGTTGTCCTATAATAATAGAGAAAAAACAATTTTATATTTTTGAAAAATAATATATATATATATATATAGAAATAAAAATAATGTTATTTTTGAGAAATAAAATACTTTTTTTACATTAATCAAAAGAAAAAGGTTATTAGACTAAACATATATTTATCCTTAAAAGTTTCAAATGAGCAATTATTATAGTTTTTTTAATAATATAAAAAGTATCAATTAGTTAATCAATAATAATACTAAATTCAAGTGCTAATATAAAAGATAGTGATAGTAGGTAATCTAATCCTCAAAATTGCATTTTTTTTTTTGTTTTTTCCATATATATTTAACCTTAAAAGTTTCAAGTAAGCAAATACTATAGTTTTTAATAATATACATATTAATTAATTAATAATATATTTTACTTTATGAAACATAGATTTAATTTTTTATATGATTACTTTTTAGTTTTGATCCAATAATATTTTAGAACTTTACTGTTTTTTTATTTTAAAAAATAATCTCAAGTATTAAATTATATTATTAAATTCTATACATTATCGATATATAAACTTTTACGATTTTAAATAATTAAAAATATTTACATATGATTTTTACGGACCATCTGAAAAAAATTAAAATGAATTCCTATTATATAATATTTACGTTTTAACTATTTAACATTTAATAAACTAAATATATAAGTGTTTTCACAATTTTTAAGTTTTTTTAAAGGTATGGAAGAAATTTTATTTATGAGACATGAGTTATACCATATTTATTACTATAATATAAGTACACTCATACAAGAAACTTACAATTTTAAAGTGCTAATTATTTTTGTTAAAAGGTAATTTTTTAAAAGCGTTTTTCTACATAAATACTTATAATATATAGTCTCATGTTAGAATTTTAAAAATAAGAAGCAAATCATGATTAAAAATAAAATAAAAATTTAAAGACTAATTAAAAAGCTATAGTCATCATTTAAATGTTTTTAGTTTTCTAAAATAAACAGTAACACACTCAGACACGCAGTATAAAACCACCATTAAAATTTTAAAAATTAAAATTAATTCCATAAAAATAAAAACTCAAAATTAGTTCCATAACAATAACTCGGAATGCGTCTCATGGATTAGTAATAAAATATTTTGATAAGTTTTCTCCCAGACTCTCACAATGACTTATAACACGAGAATAATACTAAAAATACTTTTTTTTCTAATACACTTGTTTTTGTCACGTTCTTTTTCCGATTAAAATTTACTATAAATCACAATAGTTTATAAGTTTCACGTCTAATTTAATAATTATACGTGTAACATATCTTCAAAATAAATATTTAAAAACTTATAAACACATAAATAATTTTATATAACATTTCATAATCTTGAAATATATTACATTAAAAAAAATATTTGAAAATATAAATGCGGCATCATAATGTAACTATATTGAATGTGAAAACATGCTGTAGCTAATACAGTTTTAAGAGAAACATCATATTCATATAATTTTACATAATGCTTTTTAAAATTCCAAATAAATCATCGCATTTATGATTATAATTTACATCAAGATTTTAATTCAAAATAAAAATTATTCCAAATTAATTATTCAAGATAACAACAACTTCAAACATTTATTCATCCTTCAATGTACCAATATATTCATACATTTTTTCTCAATCATAATTACAATATAGACAATTCATCAATTACATTAATCAAATTCATCTCATTTCAATTTCAAACGTTTCTTACCAAACATCATCAATAAAAGTAAAAAATTACACAATTATTACAATAATACAATAATGTATAGGAAAATGATGCAAATATATAATATATACATGAAAATACATTCAAATAAAATAAATTATGCATTTCACTTCATAGAAATATCACTACAAGAAAAAAGTTATTTAAAGACAAATTTTTAGCTACCAAATGAAATGGTTGTTAAATGAAATTGTTACTAAAATAGTCACCAAATTAATTTTTGGTTGTTAAATAACTATAAAATTAAATTTTAGTGACCAATTAAGTTAATATATTTAGTATCTAACATTAAATAACAAGATTTTAGTGACCTATGTCATTAAATTTTAAATTGATATCTAATTAAATTATAGACTAATTTAGAATCTAATGACATAGGTTATTAAAACCTAGTTAATGTTTGAGACCAATTATCTTGATTAAATTAGCCACTAAATTTAATTATTACTTCTATTTTATACTTATTTAGCAACCAAAATCTAATTTAGTAACTATTTTATTAACTATTTCATTTGATAGCTAAATATTTGTCTCTAAATAACTTTTTTTCTTGTAGTGTATTGTGTGATAATTTATCTTAAAAAGAAAGAAACATTTCAGTTTATTCCTTATTAAACTTTAGATGGTTGATTGAGTGACAAATTCTATTTAAGAAATAATTGATTCGATTTCCATTTTTTTTTTCAAATACTATAATTTATACTTTAAGTGGTAGATATCCTCACTTAATGACATGTGATTGTATGAGTAATACAAAAAATAATACAAAATAAAATATTTTTTAAACCAAAACATGTACTTTATTGATCTAAGCGAGTTTTTGTTTAATTCAATTATATCCAAAACACTTCAACCTATTAAACAACAAGATTCAAGGTTATTTAATATCAATAATAAAATTATCACAATATGTCAAAATAGTTCAAGTATAGTTTAATAACAATCCTTTTACCAAAATAATTTTACTTCAATCAATATAACCAATAAATATACATAAACTACATATACACAAACAAAATAATTATCTTTATAATTTTAATTTCATTTACATTAAGAATTTTAAAAAATCTAACTCTAAAATTCCAATATCAAAATCAATTATAAATAACACTAAATTAATTTAAACTAATAAAAAACATCTAAAAATAATCAAGGATAAACACATTTTAAATCCCACATACAATTTAAACCCACTCATGAAAATAACATAAAAAGGTGACATCCAAGGTTTGGAGAAAAAAAAAACTCACTCAAAAGCAATATTTGATTAGGTCATGTTGTTTATACTTTTCCACCTTTTAAGTGAGATGTTTTAATGTTTAAAGAGATCAAATGTTTTAGATGAACGAAATTAAATTTGCTAATCTTATATATATAACCTTTACAACTTTTAAAATAAAGAATCGTTCAAACACGTTCCCATCAACAAAATTTATAATTGAATAACTAGCATCAAAGACTATGATCTAACTAAATCATAATTAATCAAACTCGAATTGAAACCATTATAAAGTTGGTATACGTGTTATTTTCAACCTTTCATTCTTTCAGCATATTTTCAAATTAATTGTGTATATTTTTATATAATTTGTACCTTAAGTGAAATTTTGCATTGTGACTTTTTTTCAAACTAGTAAAATAAATATAATTTTAATATTCAAAATAAATAAAAAACGAAAAAGTTAGTTTATTTAAATTTTGGTAAATATCATATATGTTAAGTTCTCCAACCATATCAATCATTATTTTTGACATAAAAATCTGTGCAAATGCCTTTAAAGAAAAAGAGCCGTTAACAACTTTGACTGCATCCTCATTTTTAAGAAAAATATTATTACACTTAAACAATCATATTAAACCTTAGCAACATAATAATAATAATAATAATAATAATAATAATAATAATAATAATAATAATAATAATAATAATAATAATAATAATAATAATAATAATAATAATAATAATAATAATTCAATACTTGATTCTTCGGATACAACATTCCACCAAAATTTGCGATTTTTTTTCTGTTTAAATAAATACTGCTAATATTATAGAACACAGAAATGTGAAATTGTAACTCACACTTTTTGTTTAATTTTAAATTGAGGATTAATAGTTTTATAATTTGGATTTGAGGAAACTATTTTCCAGTGCGATAAACATTTTTAATTAACGTGAGGCCTATGTTTTTTCTTTATACAGTTTCAGTGTCTAATATAATTAGTTCCGGTGCAGGAATAATACGATATATGATTCTTTAATGAACTTAAGATAAACTTTAACATCATCTCAATATTTAAATTTTAAGTATGAATAAATTTAACAAAACTTTATATCAAGGAAATGTGGATTAAAGTTTTTTTTTTATACGCCTGTCACATTCAATAACTTACTATGTGGGTAATAATATGATAATTGGTACTTTGATAGATTTAAGATACAATTTCATATAATTCGAGTTTGAACATAATTTAACTATAAAATTCTACTTACAAGATAAAATATTTATGTTTTCTTGTTATATCACTCATCAATACGGAATGTATAACATTTAAAAAGAGTGTTTCTTTTACACACTCTTTTCAACACATTTTTTATTAGTTAAAATTATTTAAAACTATAAATCAAGAGAGAGAAAATATCAAATAAAATGTGAAACCTAGGCTGTGGCTGACAAATTTATTTTAAATTTTAAAATTAAACGAGAGATTGTTATAAGTTTTTTTCTCTCCAAGTAACAAATTATTAAGTACTATTTCAAATTTAAACGACATGGATAGAAAAACCACTTGGTTAGGGAGAAATTTATTAAAATACTACAAGTCCATTTTTTAATTAAGACAACTATAATTAGAACTCATTAAAACAAGATAATTGTAATGCTCTATTTAACATAAGTATTATATATATACATATATTATTGGGTGACGGTGTCGTGACACCATTATTTTTATCTTACATTCACATTACAACTTTCTAAATTATTATTTGATTATAACATTTTATTTATATTTATTATTATTAATATAGTATTTTATTAAGAAAATAAAAGTAGTTATAAAATAAATGCAGGTCAAAAGAAAAAAAGTGAACGTTAACACAGTATTTACCGTATAAATTAGGATGAAAGTTTTTCACATAAACATTATTCTAACTTCTAATCTATACTTTTTATCGTCATATGCAATATCACTCTAGGGTTTTAAAGTTTATATATTACTCTTATCAATTATGGTTAATATATATAAAAACATACATTTATATTTATATGTTACTTAAAATCATATTTGTATTCAAATATACTAGAATAAATTATACTTAAACCAACCATCTAATACACAAAAATATCTCTAAATATAATTTAATGATTCAAAATATGATACTCTCTAAAAAATTTGTATTAAGTCTATTTTATTATAGACTAATAATTGATGTATGAGAAATATGTACACAAATTTCATTATTTTTTTTACTATTTCACACCTTAATCTTTATGATAAGATCATTAATGAAATATATAATATCTTTTTTTTCATAATAAGTTTTCTACACTATTAAAAATGTTACATGTACGTAAAGGGTTACACCACCTATAAAAGAGTCATCGTATATGAACCATATCAAATGTACAAACACAATTTATATTATACAAATGCATCCCAACATTATTAATATAGTGTATGTATGCTTTTATATATATATATATATATATATATATATATATATATATATATATATATATATATATAATTTTTTTTTACCACACATGCGTATTACCATCAATCACACATTGCTTGAACGAATTTCTTTATCTTGAACAACCTTACTTCCTTACACAGACGATACATTATCATTTGAACAATCTCACATTACTTTAGCGACATTAGCTCCTGCAGAATAATGATTTGGTATGTCTCTCACTTAAATGCTTACTCAATACTCAACTAACCTCAATTGCTTAAGTGTCACTGGCAAGATAATAGAGATAATTGTCTTAGTTTTTTGTTTGCTCAAGTCTCTAGTCATAACTTGAGCATCCATATTTGACTTAAGGGATATTAAGTAATACATGCAATGATAATTTACTCTTTAAAGGTCGTTTGAGCATTAATCTCTCATTAGTAATGTAAGTCCAAAAAAAATACTTCACCAATATAAAATATACCATATATATTTTAAAAAATATACTTAAGCAATGAATTCAAACACCTAATACAACTATGTTGTCTTCTTACCTTCAAAATCATATTTTAACTTCTAATTTATTTGTATAATCATATTTTCGCATACTGTTTTATATAACAATACATTTTTACATTTCTATCTTAATATCCAAATTGAAGTAAATATAAAATTAACTCTTCTTCCCATAGATAATGTGTTTTTTAAAAAAAACTTCCTTTGTATACTTTTAAAGTATCACAACATTTCAATGAAATTCCAACATATAAATCCATATCCTATCAACACCTATCCTTAATCATATAACTTCAAAAAGAGAAGTTAAATTCATAGTAGAGAACAAGAAAGTTACTTTATTCAAAAATTCAATCAACTAGCTTAATATACCACCTACTATCTCATCAAGGTTATATAATCTATTAGCAAAAACAAATAACTTCATAATTCAAAATTCTATGGATGGTTTAAAGAGAGTAGACTTTTAAAGAAATGAAATAAACATAAAGTTAACATTTATTTACAAATTCTTTTATCCTTTATTCATTTTAATTTTTTTTATAAAAACAAAATTTCAGATCTCACAATAATAAAATTGAAACATTTATTTTTAAGATAATCCAATATGAATTAAACTATAAATTATAATTGGTTAGATTTTACTTAATCAATTGAGCAGGAAAGAAAGCTGGAGACAATAATGAAGCCTTTGATAGAAGAAGAAAAAATAAGCAACATAGAAAAGGTACATATTGTGCAGGGACTGTACACATAATTCTTCTACCTTACACATTTTGTTGTTGTGCATTAGATTCTTGAAGAGTTTTCTGAATTAAGTTATATGATCTTTTTCCCTCCCTCATGATCCCATGGTACCTAGACCACACAGAATTGACCACTCTTGATGTACCTTGCTTACATGTTGGCATTAAAAAAAAAAAAGATCTGGTGGATTTCCCACCCACATGATGCTTAGGAGATGAAAAATTAATAAACAAAAAAGAAGGGCCCCTACCTCTAAGATGAAGGGTGGTATGTGAGAGTGAGAAAAACACAATGATGAATGATGTGTTAGCCCCTCCCTACAATAGGTCATTTCCCACTCTCCCACGTGCCAATCTGCCCAAAGCGTGGGCGTGACTTCCTCTATCCTTATATATTTATATTTCCCTTTTTGCTCTCCTCCCCAGACACCCCAACCCTACCGTAAACCTACACTTTTACACCATCCCAATACAACAAAATTCCATTGCCAAAATATATTTTTTAATTTAAATTCCACATATAAATAGTATTTACCACTCAGTGTACTTAATTAATATTTCAATACGTTAATTTTGGAAAGTAAATTATAAATAATAGTAACCAGTTAGCAAGAGTGTTTGGTTGTAGTATAGAAGCAAGCTATGACTAAAAAAATAACTATGACCCAAAATTTCAGCAAGTGTTTCTTTTTGTCCGGATTAAAGAGTTAGGAGAACTTTGATGTACATAATAATCTTAATAAACTCAAACAAAATTTTCTTTTTGAAAAATATTTTTATCTAAAAATATGTCAGGAATTGGAATTTTGGAATCGTCACTCCGCAAGGAACTTTCCTAACCAACCACTATGAATGACTGGAGAGCTAAATTCAGAGTTATGTTTGTGGAGATATGTATCCTAGCTAAGGGTTCTGAATGCTCTAGTTGGATGCAGGACCCAACGCTTCAAAAAGTTATAAGGATATGGGGAAATTTTATTTTACTTCTCTTAATAGATATTAAACAAATAAACTTTCATCAAATTGGTGATAATAAATTAAAAATGAAATCAATACCAAATATCGGAAAATCTCATATACATATCGTCAGATACAAAACTTATAACAATAAAATAGTCAAATAAAAAAAATATGCGCATAAATATTTACTGTAATTTATTATATACTAATATTTTAATACACTTGAATTAGTTTTCATTAACATAGTATTTATTTAAAAGAAATTGATAGTATATATAGATATTTTGAGTTTACCCCGATAGAACTATACTTCCTGTAGATATTTGTTCATGTATAATATTTCTCTTAAATATGTTATTTGTACTTAATACATATATTGAAATTCACATATAATTTTAATTTTGTGATTTGAATTAAATTTGTATAATATATTTATATCATTTATAACCATTTTAATAATGATATAAATTAATAAAATATTACAAATCATTCATATAACATCTCATTATTACAGTAATATTGAATAAGTAAACTAAATAATATGACTTAAAGTTTAAAATATCATTTGAGCGAAGATAAATAATTTGAATCTCTTATATAATTACATGTTAAAAAAATGTTATAGGAGTTTATGCTCAGATTGTTTGGTGTTGCTTAAATTATAACTTGTATTACTTTATTGTTTTGCCAATAATTGAGAGATAATATAAATTAAACAAATCTTATTTTTAGATTCTTCCTTGTTCAACCTAACTTGAGTAATAAGTCATATCACTTGAGTGTCAAAGTAACACTTAAATGATACATAATTGTATAACTTGAGACATGTTTGTTATTATCTCTCTCACTTAAATTTATGGCTCTTAGCTTGAACAAGGAGAGTTACTGCTCAATCATTTAACTGATTGTTCAAATCAGAATAGTCTATCAAGATTGAAATTCTCTCTTAAGTCTTGCTTGAACTCAAACAAAATATGTAGAAAGCACAAAATTCCGTCACAAAACTCAAAACTATCATAAAACCAATTTTATTCGATAGAATCATCCTAACAAGTTTAAAAATACAAATTTAAACTAAACAACAACATATTTTACTCCAATAACTAATAATACTCAATTTGACCCTTCTAAGTCATTATTATAAAATTATTAAAAATCAATGTAGTTTTTCAAACACATTCAACTTTTCACACATAGTGATTAATTCAATTAACAAGCACAATTATACAAAAGCCAATAGATCAATTAGGGTTTAAAATAATTTTCCATACCTAGACATTACTTGTACCAAATTATTCGAAATTTTCTAAAATTCTAAAGATGTAGTGCAATATAATTCAACAATATCAAACCTCATTCATACATTAAATTTATTAGGATAATTACTTTTCTTAATTGACCAAACTTTAGTCATACATTAAACTCGTTTGGATAACTACTTTCCTTAATTGACCCAATTAATAATTAATTAAAACACTAAAAAAAAGAAATTGAGAAATTTTTATTGACTTTGAACTAAAATGTGATTGAAAATGATTAAGTATACGTTAGAAACTATAGGGTAAGATTTGATTTTGAAAGGATGAGAATTGAGATAAAAAATTTAAAAGAAAAAAATATAAATGGAAAAAAAGAAACAATAGAAGGAAGAATGCAATGAAAGAAAGAAAGAAAAAAAAAGGAAAAAGGAAAAAGAAAAATGGAATGGTCCAGGCTTTACAACAACGAAAACTAAATTATTAATTATTCAATTTTTAATGATTTTAAATAGTTACTTATTACCAATTTTATTTAATTTTTTTTACATATTCAATATTTTCTCATTTTTACAACTTACTTATATTTAATATTTTCATAATTTTTAAAAAAAATAAGTTTAAGTACATAAACATTTCACAAATTTGTTTTAGTCTTTTATATTTTATCATATTTTGTTTTTATTTTCATATTTAGTTTATACTTAAAATCAAACTTCGAATGTAGTTTACGTAGTTAGCAAATCATGATTAAATTTATTGATAAAAAAACACATTTAAATTAGTAATTCAAATCAAATTATTTTACGCTTAAAATCAAGTTGAAAGTATAAATTTATACAAATAAAATAATAATATATTTTAAAAAATAAATACATTATATAAATTTAAAAATAATTATTTATCACTTTTATTAGAATGTAAATCTACAATATGAATCATATCTCATTTTAATATGAAATTAGAAAATTTATATATAAAACACTTGTTTTATTTTGTTAATTTTCTCACGAATTTAAATATACTTTTCTATAAGCATCACATCAAATTTTGATAATTATCAAGTTGTATTATTATTACTATTAATAAACATGTTACTCATAAAATATTTATTGACATAATTAATTTGAGTGTTAATTAAATTATAAATCATACAAACTCCCTTATTTATAAGCACACACTAAATATTACACAACCTATTTTATTCATCAATAAGAAAGGCCACCATTTTTTCTCTTTAAAAGATTTAAGAAAGCACATAAAACCATTGTAATACAAATTAAACTTAGAGACCAAAATGTCTATAACAAAACTTTAGAGGTTAAAGTTTGACTTTCAAGTCAGAGATTAAATCAATTTTACTTGCAAATATATTTAAAGGTAAATTTGAACATGATTTAATAAATTTATGGATAATTTTTTTTATTGAAATGCATAACACTGCGCCACTCCATATAATTTAATATCTAACGTGATCTTCCAGAATTTATAGTAAAATGTTTTGTTTTAATTTCTTATTATTAAGTATATTTAGGATGCTAATTTGTAATACCCATATTTAAAATATATTTACTTTTTCATTTTGTTTAAATTTTTTAACTATACGTCTTCTATGTTTTATATAATGATATATAGAATCTGTACATCAACTTATATATATATATATATATATATATATATATATATATATATATATATATATATATATATATATATATATATATATATATATATATATATATATATATAAATATTTATGAGTTTAAGTGCTTGTAAATTTTTTATTTTTTACATTTAAAATCTTACTCATTTTATTTTTTATGACAGGAATTATTTTAAGAAAAACTAATAATTATAAAGTGTATATACATTTTTTTCATATATTTATACCAATAATATTTTCAAAATAATAATTTTAATTTTTATAAAAACGAAAAATAATATTATATCAACATAACTAAATTAATTAAGAAATATTATATAAAAAAGACGGCATCTATTGGAATGTTCCCCCTAAACATTATATATATATATATATATATGAAAATAAATATAAAATACATACGTAGATGAGTTTAAAAAATAAATAACTTTTGTACAAAGTATTTTTAAAAACACTTGTAAATAAAACTTTCAATATCCAAAATTGGATAAGATTATTTTATACTTAGTATGGATGATTTTAGAAAGCATAAACACTAAAATTTGAAGTTATATTTAGTATATAAATCAGAAGTTTTAATTATTACGTAATTTAATTTAAAATTTTATTATCTTTCTAAATTCTTTTTTCTCACAATTCTATTTAGTATATTTTTAAAAATATAAAATAATTTATTATTATTTCCTTCAATTAGAAGTCATTGTGTAAAAGAGAATAAAGTTTAACGAGTTTAAAGTAATATCAACCAATCAAAAGTTTGTTTAGACTAAGTTTTTTCCATCAAATTTCTAGTTATCTTATTCTTGTGTATTTACATGTGTGAGTAGTAGGTTCGTATGTCAGATTTGATCATATTTGACAAAATACCCTCTACTTTTTTATTTCTTAAAAGATTAAAATATATAGAGTAGTGTTTTCCTAAACTTTCTTCTACAAATTTGTTCAAATCCGTTAAAGATCTGATAACACAATCAATACCTACCTAATATAACCAATCATATTTTATTGAATATTACTATATATATATAATAAAGATATACAATAATCACAATACCAATCAATACCTACCTAATATAACCAATCATATTTCATTGAATATTACTATATATATATATAATAAAGATATACAATAATCACAATACCCCACTCAAGTTAGAGTGTCGAGATCTCGAATGTCCAACTTACGAAGTAAAAAAGAATACTGTTGTTTTTCCAATGCCTTGGTAGCCATAATATTGTTTTCATCCGTCATCTTCTCAGTCGGATGATTATTTTGATCCTTTAGCAATTTCATCAGCACATGGAGTTGATCATGGCTCAGCCCAATAGATTTCACGTCATTTCCATCCGATGTACTTCCTATGGTTAAGCTTCCAGGTATGGCCTGGGCTGCATTGCTCGCACAGCACCACGACCTAGGTCTGCCCCTTTTTCTGTTCGCGAGGATTGTGATCCCCTACCACGACCTCTATTCTTTCCGTCAATGTGCGGTCTATCACTCCACCACTTGGGGTATCCAATGAGTGCAAAGCAGGAATTTCCGTCATGTCCACTACATTTGCAATGGGAGAAAATCATTGTTTTATCTTTCCCATGCTGCAGCGAGGATCATGATCTCCTACCACAGACTCCATTCTTTTTGTTAATGTGCAGCCTATCACCCCACCACTCGGGGTATCCAATGAGTGCAAAGCAAGAATTTGCGTCATGCCTACTACGTTTGTAATGAGAGCAAATCATTGTTTTGTCTTTCCCATCCACTCTGTCTCGAACAGCAAAAGTTATTACCTCTCCTCTGTCTTCTTTCCCACATGCCATGGTTTGTACTCGTTCTTCTTGAATTAGAATTGAGTAAACTTTATTCAGATTTGGCAACGGATCGTGTGCCAAAATATTAGAACGAACAGTGTCATATACTTTGTCATCTAACCCCATAAGAAAGGTATGTACCCTTTCCTCTTCTAGTTTCTTGTCAAGAATCGATCCAATATCACATGTGCATCCTCCGCATTTACAAGTTAGGGGCTGATCATAATTCGCCTATTCATCCCACAACTATTTAAGCTTTCCCTAGTAATTGACAATGCTCATTCCTTTTTGTTTGCACTCAGCAAGATTTGATTTGATTTGCTGAATTCTTTGTCTATTGATCAATGAAAACCAATCGCGAATATCATTCCATAAGTCTTGTGCGATCTCGAACATGTGAGATCGTTGAGCGGAGAGATATTCAATGGTGATTCGAATCCAGGACACCAATAAGGAATTAATGGTCCACAATCTTGAAGAAGATCCATTGAGTCATCCATCGGTTTCTTGATTGACCCATCAATAAAGCCAAATTTCTTCCTCGCCCTCAAAGCCATTCTTACTGAACGAGCCCATTCATCATAATTTTCGCCCTTCAATTGTACCTGCGTAATCAAGAGACCTTGTCAAAGGTGGTTATGTCGTAAGGTGAGATAGTTCTCTGTTGATGGTTGCCATTATTGGATTCTTCAACCATGATTCAATATGTTGGGTGTATATGAGTATGACTTTGATACCATGACAAAATATCCCCCACTTCTTTTTTTTTCTCAAAAGATTAAAATATATAGAGCAGTGCTTCCCTAAACTTTCTCCTACAGATCTGTACAAATCCGTTCAAGATCTGCTAATACAATCAATACCTACCCAATATAACCAATCATATCTCATGAAATATTACTATATATATGTTAGCACCAGTGGACTGCTGCAGTGATTTGATGAATTCAACCAAGTGAAGATGCTCTAGATTATGTGATAGATGGGTGAAGACCTCTTGAAGTTTGAAGAATTGAATCTAGGATCTAGAAATGTGTTGTGAGAGTAAGTTTGAAGTTCAAATTGGTGAGGGTTATGATCTCAATCGAAGAAGGGCTCTTTAATAATTTTTCTAAACAAATAAAACATTT
>Ga0209489_103257_pt1 | contig 31918 bp, 21 predicted proteins | sample SiratrowhiteBW_FD_187527 | JGI IMG/M metagenome (GOLD analysis project Ga0209489, IMG submission 187527) | Root nodule microbial communities of legume samples collected from California, USA - Siratro white BW (SPAdes) (version 2) | ecosystem: Host-associated > Plants > Roots > Nodule | place...
TATATATACACACATTTACAACAACGCGTCTATGTTTATTATATTTATTTTTAAAAAAAACTTAAAAAACAGACACAAGAAGGAAACGCATACATATGCTTTAAATTGATAAGTTAAAGACTTAATTATATTTTGAATATTTGAAATTTGAATTCGATTTTTTAAATTTAAAAAAGAGTGTATCAACTTGAAAAATACATATTTACTGGATCAAACCTATTTTTTATAAAATCATTTTTTATTTTTAAATTCATCGCTTTTTAAATTATTTTAGAAAAAAAATTAAGATACCACTAACATGTTTTTTAAATATGGAAGAAAGTCAAACTTGTAAAATGAAGAAATATGGTTAGAAGAAGAGATGTAGTAAAAAGCGCAATGGCAGTAGTCGTAAATTTCGCAGAATTCCAGTGTCGAAAGTGAAAGGCCTCTGAGAATGACGACGGAAAACGAAAACCCGCGCTTTCCCTTCTTGGAACTCATCACGATTCACGATGTTGCTTCTCTTACAGTGCTCAGAGAACCAGGGAAAACAAAATCCCTATATATATTCCACATTCCAATTTCCTTCTATCGTCACCCACCTGTCAGAGACTGACTCACTCACAGACACAGAGAGTGGGGGCAGAGAGGTCACGCGCAAAGCATGACGACCCCTGTCACCGGTGTGCCGTTGGTGCTGCTACAATTCGGAGCTCTGTTGAAGAAGAATCTGTTGCTGTCATGGCGGAACAAGAGAGCCACCCTTCAGCAATTGCTCTCCCCTCTCGTTTTCATTTTCCTCATTTTCGCCATCGACAAGGCGATTAAGGCTCAGACCTCAACCTCCTCCGCCTACAAGACCGTCACCGACCCTCCCGCCCAGCCCTCTCCCCCTATAACTCCCTGCGAAGACAAGTTCTTCATCAAACTCCCCTGCTACGACTTCGTTTGGAGCGGTGACCAAAACCCCGTCTTCCAAACCATCGTCACCCGCATCATGAGCAACAACCCCGGCAGACCTATCCCTTCCTCCAAGGTAACCCTTTTTCTCTTTGCAATCTTCAACGTTCTCGATAATTTAGCAATTGAATTTTCGCGAATAACCGGTAATTGCGTGCAGGTTAAGTCGTTTAAGGACAAGACCGAAGTGGATGCGTGGCTCTTCAGTAACCCAATGCGTTGTCCGGGGGCGCTTCATTTCTCGCAGCCGAACGCCACCGTTTTAAGCTACGGTCTTCAGACCAACTCCACCAGTCTTCAGAAGCGAGGCAAATATGAGGACTCTACTATGTTGTATCAACTTCCTCTTCAGCTTGCCGCCGAGAGGGAAATTGCCAGATACCTTATTGGAGGTATCAGAACTGTTATTCAGAGTTGTTTTTTTTTTTTTTTTTTGGTGATATAGTTCGATTTAATTGATGAATTTCTGGGATTTCAGACCCGGGTTTCAGTTGGAATGTGTTTCTGAGGGAATTCGCGCACCCTTCCATGAGTCCTTTCTCTGCCGTGAGTTCAATTGGTCCCGCGTTTTTCCTCGCCATTGCCATGTTTAATTTTGTTCTTCAGATAAGCTCTTTGGTGACGGAGAAAGAGCTTAAACTTCGCCAGGTACAGATGTTTGTAAAATCATTCCTGTGTATTTACCTACGTGGATGTTTCATTCATGTTGCATCATCTAAAATTATATTGAAACAGTAGTTACAATGATTTTAAGTAGATATGCATGTGTTTTAACTCTTAGCACCAAAGGGATTTCAAATTAAAACAATTTTAAGTGGCTGTAGCGGCAGATAAAACTTTTCATAGTGAAATTTATTACTAGCTTGTTTCCGGAATAGAAATATCCAAATGTAAATCATTTACCTTAAAATTAACGTTAATTTTGTAAAATTAATTTTGCAGATGCTCATCCCTTTGTTGTTCCTTTGTTCGTGCAGGCAATGACTATGATGGGCCTTTACGACTTTGCTTACTGGTCGTCCTGGCTCATTTGGGAGACGGTTGTCACAATCCTATCGTCCCTCCTCATAGTACTCTTTGGAATGATGTTCCAGTTCAATTTTTTCTTGAAAAACAGTTTTGCGGTCCTGTTTGTTTTGTTCTTCCTATTTGAACTTAATATGGTGAGCAATTTATGGTATTTTTCCAGTCTTACTGTTTGCACCTACTTGTTCATTTGGATTTGCATGATGTGTAATATGGCTTCCCTTTTTATTATAGACTGGCTTGGCCTTCATGTTATCTGCTTTCATTAAGAAGTCATCTTCGGCAACAACAATGGGATTCTCTATCTTTATTGTGGGCTTTTTGACTCAGGTGTGAATCCTTTTGGTCCTTTGTAGTTTGCAGACAAGGTTTCTTCTGTAGCAGAAAGTGAATGCTCACGTTCTTTATCTGTTGTTTTTCTGTTTGCAGCTTGTGGTACAAGTAGGATTTCCTTACACGGATAGTTTCTCCAAAACTGTACGAAATTTGTGGTCATTATTCCCACCCAATCCTTTTTCTCAAGGTATACAAGTGCTTTCAGATGCAGTTGCAACTTCGGAAGACAATGGTGTTAGCTGGAGTAGACGAGGAGAATGTATTTATACTGATGCAGACTGTGTGATAACTATTGTATGCAATCCATAAACCACTTCATTTTAAGAAGCCTTTTGGTTGCTTTCCCCTTTTACTTTCTGCTCCGTAGTTCTATATTTGCTTTGATCCTTCGTTTCCCTCAGCCTTAGTTGTCTTACTGCAGTTACCCACTATTTTTTTCTTTTCATTGACAGGATGATATTTATAAATGGCTTGCGGCTACATTCGCTGTCTGGTTTGTTCTGGCCATTTACTTTGACAATATAATCCCAAATGCATCGGGTGTGAGGAAGTCAATATTCTACTTTCTAAATCCCGGTTATTGGATGGGAAGAGGGGGTCAAAAAGTGAAAGGTGATTAATTTGTTGTGGTTTAATTTTTTTTTATTATTTTCTTCCTTCCAGCTCTTTATGGCTTAACACTACTTCCTTGTCCCTCATCTCCCTTTCATAGAGGGTGGGCTTTGTAGTTGCGTAGGTTCAAACCCAACTGAGGAAATAAGTACACCTGATGATGAAGATGTCCTTGATGAAGAAAACAAAGTGAAACAGCAACTAACAGAAGGTCTGGTTGATTCAAATATTGCTGTTCAAATGCATGGCCTTGCAAAGACCTATCCCGGTACACGTAACATTGGTTGCTGCTGCAAATGTAAAAAAACTGCTCCTTACACTGCCGTTAAGGTAAAGTAGTGTTGACTTCATGCAACATTTTTGGGTTTGTTGGTTCATGATATGCCCAAAATCTTCTCATTAGAAGTGAAATCTCAGGAGTCAGGACAAGATGGGTCTGTCCATTGTAATATCCATGCTTCAACTACAAAGGCCTCCTATGTTGAGTGCTTGGAATTAGTTGGTTTATGAAAAACTTTGCCAAAGTAGCATTGGTGTAGTTCAATCGAATAGTCATGCAAACTACAAACATGCATAATTTTTTCAGCTTGATTTCATTTTGGATCATGATTATCAATTTTTTTGTTTCCTGGAACTCCACCGCCGCCCCCCACCTCACGCACACAGACGCTTTAATATTTTATCTGGATGTGGATATTTCATGTTTCAATACGGCAGATAGACCTATGTCCGGATGATGTTCAATGTGCTATTCTGCAATTATTTTCAGGGTTTGTGGGTGAACTTTGAAAAGGATCAGTTGTTTTGTCTTCTAGGACCCAATGGAGCTGGAAAAACCACAGCTATTAATTGTTTGACAGGGATAACTCCAGTAACTAACGGAGATGGTGATACCTTCTATCCACCTCTCTATCTTTAACTACTAAATTGAATATTCATTAATCAAAATTACAAAAGTCAAAAAGAGTATGTTAACAGTTTCAATCTTTTCTTTAACAGCTTTGATTTATGGACATTCAGTTAGAAGTTCTATTGGCATGTCAAACATTCGAAAGCTTATAGGAGTATGTCCACAGGTGTCTCTCTCTCTCTCTCTCTCTCACTCACTCTCACTCTCTCACACACCCACCAACATGATTTTTAAAATAAATTTTTCTTCTCTTCCATTAACTGATAACTGACACCTGTTATTGATTTTAATCTGCAGTTTGATATACTATGGGATGCACTGTCTGGCCAAGAACACCTCCAACTCTTTGCTACTATTAAAGGCCTGTCCCCAGCTTCCATAAAATCAGTATGTCTTCTCCAGGCCAGAAATTGTTCTGTACAACCAATGATTATGTGTGTGCAATTAGCTATTTCGAACACTTTCTCTCATTCCTTTTAATTCAAGTTCTTCTGAAAAAATGTAGATTACCCAGACTTCATTAGCAGAGGTGAAACTCACGGATGCAGCCAAAGTGAGAGCTGGAAGTTACAGTGGAGGAATGAAACGCCGTCTCAGTGTTGCAATTGCCCTTATCGGTGACCCTAAGTTAGTAATTTTGGATGAACCGGTATGTACAACAGTATTTATTTTCCTTTCATGCATATATTCTGTTGACATGATTACAAGATTAATCTTTCATTTTAATTTCATAGACTACTGGTATGGATCCAATAACAAGAAGGCATGTGTGGGACATAATTGAAAATGCAAAAAGAGGGCGTGCCATTGTTCTTACAACGCACTCTATGGAAGAAGCTGACATTCTAAGTGACCGCATAGGAATCATGGCAAAAGGAAGACTTCGCTGCATTGGCACCTCAATCAGATTGAAATCACGCTTTGGTACTGGTTTTATTGCTAATATCAGCTTCCATGGAAACAACATTGAACGCAGTCCTACCAATGGAGATGCAATACCTTCGGAGCATCGTGAGAAAGTGAAGAATTTCTTTAAGAATGTGAGATTAATTGTTATAATGATTTAAAATTTTTCCATTGCAATAAAAGTATTGGTTTTTAACCACTGAAATCTTTCGACAGTATTTAGATGTTGAGCCGAAAGAGGAGACCAATAACTTCCTAACTTTCGTGATTCCCCATGACAGAGAGGCGCTCCTAACAGTAAGCTTTCTTTCCTTGGCTTCGTCCATCTCCTTTAAATTTCTCTGACATAGGATTTGGATATTAACTGTTTAAATACCAATTCACATCGAAACAGATCTTTATTGCAATTTTCTAGTTTAAGTTGATCCCCATTGACTGAAATTTTGCCGAGTCACAATATTTACTCTGGTTTTGCTGACCATGTAAACTTCTGTATCTTCAGTCAGTTTCAAACTTGGTGGACTTAACGATAATTAATTTGAATAGACTTTAGCTAACTTATCTAGTGTCTTACCAGAGAACACCAATACTTCATTTTAAATGACAGAAGGCTGAACAAATTCTTTGTTCCCTTAAAGGGGGAAAAACGATTCCACTGTGAACCATGTTTTAATAATTTGGGAATATGTTCTTGGTTAGTTAAGTAACTCCTTTCTTCAAGAAAATATTTTAAATGAATCCTGTGTATCTCTTTAATGTCACAGTTTATGATTGTAATCAAGGATAACTCCTATATTTACATTCCCCATGGACATTAGTTGCAACTGCAATCATGTATACATACTACATGTATTTGATATAAAGCTGAAAGGTGTTTAGGTAACGTAGAAACAGGCAGGGTCCACCAAACCATTGTGAGCTATATATTAGTGAGAATAGCAACTGTGAACACAAATCGAGCTTAATTATATGGGATACATTGTCTTATATTCCTGTTGCTTTCCAAACAGAATTTCTTTTGGGAGCTCCAAGATAGAGAAGAAGAATTTGGCATTTCTGACATCCAGCTTGGTCTTACAACTCTCGAAGAAGTTTTCTTGAATATTGCAAGACAAGCAGAGCTAGAAAACGCCACAGCTGAAGGGAGGCTAACAACCCTGACCTTAACATCTGGGGAATCTGTGCAGGTCAGTGTAACAGTATTTTGCTTCATATTTTTCTACAGTGAGGCATATACCTCTAAAAGGGTTGTGTTGTAATTGATTCTATGAATTTCTGACACAGTGAATATAAAATACTTATCTATTTATACCTGATCACAGTATTCAAAGTTGCAGAAATTACCCTTCTGCTTTTCAGTTCAATATAAGTTGCAACTAAGACGAGTAATCCTTTTATGCTGACCAATACAATAAAAATGCAGATTCCTGTAGGAGCTAGGTTTGTGGGAATTCCTGGAACACAGTCTGTGGAAAACCCAACTGGGTTTATGGTAGAAGTTTACTGGGAACAAGATGATAGTGGGACCCTATGCATTGCTGGCCACTCGCAGAAGGTTCCTATTCCTCATAACGTTCAATTATCACCCTCATTTTCTGCAAGACCCCGTCGACATTTAGGCCGGCGAGGACCAACTCATGGGATTGTGATTGATCCAAGTCAAGTTAGTCCAGGTGATTTTCAGCGATAATGTACAGGGAGAAACATCACCTCCTATTTGTTTTATTTTTGTTTCCGGCAATATCTTTCGTCAATTATGTTTGAGGTACTTTCTTTCACTAAATATGGACACCTCAACCACATTTATTACCCAAAAGTATTTCAAACAGGATTGCCTCCATAAAGATATCTGTAGGAAAAAAAAAAAAACAAAATAAGGCATGGTGAGTTATGTCCTGTGCGGCTGTGCTTAAAGTATACAATTTTTTGCTAAGACTTTTTTAGATTTTATTTTATATATTTTCATTTCTCTTCAGTTGTACAAATGTGTTAAAATATAGACCAGAAAAGGGCAGAGTACATGTTTTCGGCCGTTTGCACCATGTTGGACTAGTATGTAGAGATAAACTATTTTCACTATTTTAAAGAGTTTTTTCTTTTTTTCTTTTATGATATGTATAATTGCTCAAGTTTAAATCATTTTCCTTCTCTTATTTGATTGGTAGTTTTGAATTAAAATTGAATGATGCCATGGATAATCAATACTCCAGTTGCAAGAAAGTATCAGTTTAATTTTATGTATTTGGTCAAATCCTATAATTTGTTTTATTAAATAAGTAATTTACAAATTACAAATTAGTAATTTGTTTTCAAACATAGATGTTTCACGAAAATTTTTGACAACTATTGTAATGGATTTTGTTCTCGCCGTCTGAAAAAAAAAAATTGGAAGTGCTTTAGTTCTTAATTTGCAAAGTCATTCCAGTGAAAACCAAGTTATCTGAAGTGAGTCACGCCTAAGCAACATAAATTTTATGTTTAAGAGCTTAAGCAACTATAGTTTAATTGAGTAAGGACGCTTGAGTGAGTTGGTTTAAATGCCTTAATCATGTATAAGTCACGGTCGTAATACATTTAATACCTACTACTTTTAATATAATCTTTTAAGTACAAAATTTTACTTTTTTATAAATAAAAAATATTTTTTATTTAATGAAATAAATTATTGAGTAACCTTTTTCTCTTTGTTAAAAAATAATTATTATAAATACATCAATTATCCTATCATAAAAAAAATAAGATGGATCAGATCAGAATCAAGTAATAACTACATATATTACACGTATAAAGTTTATATATAATTTACATTATTATTTTAGTATTTTTAAAAATCATTCTTACAAAATCATGTACTTTTAAAACAATATTACTTTAATATAATAAAAATGCAGATACAAATACACATACTTTCTTACATGCGTTTTTCATCATTCAATTTAAAGAAAATTTTAATTGTAAACCTAAAACTTATTTAAATCTTAATTTTATTATTATTTTTATTCCTAAACTTATTACCTGAGTTTTTAACATTTTTTGTTATGTCACCAAATAATGATATTAACTTATGACATATGATCAATATTTGTAGTTGGACATCATATAGCAACATATTATATTATATATATAATTATTTTTGATAAATTATGTTTTTTCACTTATCATTTGAACAAATGAAAGATTAAACACAAATTATCAAAACTAATTACAAAAAACTGTCTCGTCAAACTTATAAATAATCTGATACTCACTAAGTTGTCAACAATATTGTTACATAATTAGTATTATTACTTCAAAGATAAGGACACAAATTGTCAGCAAAAAAAAAAAAAAGTTAATAAACTACACTCGCTCAAAAGATAAAAACAAATCCAAAAAGTATATAGCTATAAAAAAGATTCAAACTCTTCAAAAATAAATTTATATACAATTTTGATATCTCTATTTTGTTCGATCTGCACTTTTGATTTTCCCATTTTAAAATATAGACATTTAGTCCTTTATCGAAAATGATTCGTAATTTTGTCTACATCTATTTATTTTTACATTTTAATTAATTAAATAACTTTCTTGATAATATAGTAGGAATACGATTTAATTAAACTGAACTAAAATACATAAATATATACAGGATTGTGAATTTAACCAAATTCACGGATTTTTTTTGAAAAAAAAAGGTAAAATGTATACATTTTAAAACAAATAACCAAAATCACATATTGATATAATACCAAAATTATATTTAGGCCTAAAGCTTACATATCGCCCTTCACTACAACATTTCTTCAAAAATCATTTAGTCTTTCAAATATTCTTTACATAAGCATTTTGATCTTATAATGATTTTGTTTCCAAATTAATGCTTCATAAACTCTCTTTAATCACTTTAATCTTCGATAAGAACCAATGTGAACCTTTAAATTGTATTTCAGATGCTTTACATTTCAAAATCCTAGAAGTTGGTCTAAGTGCGTAAAAAGCGTTAACAATGCCCTTCTTCATTTTTGTTACTTCTGGTGTTACACTGATATCATATATCATATTATTGAGCAAGTCACGGTATTGAAAGGTATTTTTAGTTGTTACAGTAGCTAGACCCTAATCATGCATGCATCATAGGCTTGCAATAATGAATGTAACAATGTGAGTGGAAGAATTGAAATACAAAAATGAAGTTTTTTGAAGGCTGAAGAAATCTCGTGAGAGAGTATTCTCATGTTACCAGATCATTCTTGTCCAAACACAAAGCTTGGGAACACAAATAATGTTTATGATCACACACACTGCAGGGATAAAAATACAATATGGACAGCCAAGACAAACAGAGAATAGACGTGTAAAGTTGCAGCATGCAAAACTTAAAACCTATGTTGTACAACTCACCACCCAGAATGCAGGAAAAATAAGCTGATCAAACGACCCTATCATTTCAACAACTTTCATCACATATAACTCAAAAGGATTTTCAACCTCCCCGTGTTCAATCCCTCAAAACCAGGGTTCCCTTGCTCACCTCCTCCACTCTGCTTGAATTACTTTCCCTGCAAGATGATTAGACAAGTTTATGATTATCAATCATGAGAAAACAAAGGCATACACCAGCATATAGTAGATTCATTTTGAAAATAATAATTCCACTTCTACCAAGTTGATTTACCATGAATAAAAAAAAAACTAGTGTTTTGGAATCAGCAGTTATGACACTAAACTATAGACTAAAGTACCCGAAACTTTCTCAACGACATTCATCCAACTGAAGATTGTATAAGTGTCTTTAAACTAACAATTCAATTTTAAAACTCTGAAAATGGTAATTTTCTAGGTGAATCATAACGTGACATTTTCAAATCACTAGATGTATGAAGGGCTATATATATATCATACCATTCCGTCCTTTAGAAGATGTCATTGATTTCTCACTTTTGTTACTCCCTTTGCCACCTGCTGGAACCGATCTTTGTGTTTTAGGTGAATGCAAACTAATCTTGTTGCCAGTTGAAGATGGCAGAGAATGTCTCCCAGAACCAGCAGTGTTGTTTTTCTCAATTCCATCTTCTCCCAACCTTGGGGACCCTAGTGCCCTCAACTTTGCCTTGGCGGATTCAGTTGCTGCCATATAACTTGGTACTTTTGGACTATTCTTTAAGCCATCTTCTCCGTTCTCCTGTTTTATCAAATTTGATGCTTTACGGGTAGGTTTCTGGTTTTCATTACCTGTCAGATCTTTATGACTCAAATCTCCATTTGTAAATAGGGAGTTGTCTTCTTTAAAAATAGCCTCTGGATGATTGCCTAGCTCATTTTTAACTTCATCAGAAGTGTTTCTATCTTTAGTTGTGGTCTCTGACAAGGGTTTAGATTCTACAAACACTTGATAACTGTTTGGAATGTCTGACACTTCCTTGTTAACCGATGGTCTTGGTGTAATTTCGACATCGGGCACATTGGAGACAGTCAAAGTTTCTTCCTTCTTGATATTTTCCTCAGAAGTAATGATCGCTTGTTCTGGAATAACTGTTGTGATTTCCAAATGCTGCTTTAGAGTCTCACATTCAACTTCTGGCTGAACAACATTCTCAACAACAGGGTTATGAATCTTTCTCAAGTTACGTTTAACCTTTTCAAGCTCACTTTGTGGATTGTCTTGCTCTGGATCTGACACTTGGTATGGTGTTTTCCTGAAATTACGTTTTGGTTTCTCAAATTCAGGATTTGCTTGCACTGGGACTGGTTCAAAACTTGCGACAGAAAGCTTCCGGTTAGTGCGCCTTGACTTGGAAATTTGAACTTCTCCATTTGAAATATTACCCTGCTTTCTCTGAGATTTATAGTCACGAATTTTCTTAGGTTGGGGAACTGGTTTCCAAAAGTAAGATGCTGACCAGCGCTCCAACCAGCTTAACACTGAATTTGGATCTCCACTAACATATTGCAAGCGCAGGGCCTTTATTGTAATTGATGAAGCAAGAAGCTGAAACAACAAGCAACATTTTCACAAGCTCAATTTGAGTAAAACAGATCAAAACACAAATTTGATAGAAGAACCCCTTTTTATTTCCAGGTTCATATTTAACTGAAGTAAATTATGGTCAGACAAAACAGTATTGCACATAATAACATCCTCTTGGAGAAAATTTAAACAGGTTCGTGTATAAACGTGTATGATATACAAAACCACAGGTTGAAAAGCAATGTAAAGCACTTTCTGGCTCAGCTTCATGCTCAAGGATACCAATAGTCAGTTCTAGTAATAAAATACGCCTAACTCTCTCACCTTTCTTAACTTCAAAATTCATCACTACAGTGATAAAGAAAAAGAAATACCACATTGTTGAGAAATAAATGATAACTTATGTTTGTATCCGAATTTTAAATCCTCTGCAGTTGAGAGCAATTAGACGGTTCCAGTTGCTCATAGAGAAAAAACAAAAGAGAATAGTACCCTGCGGTTCTATTAACCAAGGGGATCTAAAAGTCTATCCTTTCAAATATAAAACTATAGTATTGTCACCTCAATATTTGCAGTACTGTTCAATCACATATGCACTCTATCCGGAATATGCCAAACTCAAAAATAAATAAATATTTGTATGACATGCATGGCATAATTGAAGTTACCTTACGGATGAAAGTATTTGCAGACAACTTTGAAATTTTTGTGGAAATACCAACTGGCTCACCAAATTTGCCCTCCTGAAGCACAAATGCATAACACATTCAGAGGGAAAAATCTCAGCACCAAGAATAATACAAAAGCAGGGAAAATAAACAGAAAAAGGAATTCTGGTTGGGATGTTATAGTATTAGCATTGCAGTACACGGGTGGCCTCTTGTATTTTTATATACCTTGGGTGACCCTTTTTGTATAATATTATCTTTGGCTGACAAAAAAGAATAGAAAAGGGAATTCTTGGTAAACCAACTTTCAATTTTTGAATAATTACTTACTGAAGTGGCTAAGTCATATTCGTTATTCAAAAACCTCTGTTATAAGTTTTTGTGGATCATTATTGACCAGTGGAGTGATTAAAGGTTTCCAAATTTCCCAAGAATTCCCCCTTTGTAATTTTTCCAGAAGATTTATTATACAGAATAATCCTTCCTTCTGTATCTCTACATGATTCAGTCATGAACTTGGTGCTAACAATACCTGATTGGTGAACAATCCACCAAAAAGAAACTCATTAGAAATTTCACACCTGTTCGATAAATACACATTATTCACTTGTCCCAATATTGCAATCCTATACAACTCAATACGAGGTAAAAAAACATTGAAGAACACAATTCTTAACAAGTTTAGTTACAAAAAAAGGGTACTGGAGATAAGAGGCCACCCTGAATCTATTAATAGTTAATTCAAAAGTACCCCCATTTATTGCCTCCTCTGTCCTCAATTTAAATGTCCTGCCTGTTCAGCCAAAATGTTCACATTTAATAGGACCGTTTTGTTTTAATTTAGCATAGACAGTCAGGTACATCATTGACGCACGTAATCAGAAAAATCCTTAAACAATAGGAGTAAGATGATAAATTATTGACAATTTACAGGTTCTTAGAGAACAGTACCAGAGCCTTAAATAGACTGCACTTCTGATGGATTTCAATTCCAACATTGGACTTCCTAATCTTCAGTCCACGGGCAAGTGCTTGAAGCTTTACAATCCCATACATACAGCATAATGTAACAACAGCTTGTCTCCTAACTAGGTGCCCACGAATAAGTGCTTGCAACCTTATTATGCCTTTTAGAGCCCTAAATGCCCTGCGAGCCTTCACAAGAGATGCTTCCATTAGTTAATATCAAATATTACAATTTTGGTTCACTAATACAATCAAAACTCTACAAACATAATTCCAATTTGCTAAAAATGTTCATGTGCCAGCTCTTACAATAAGATGCTTACGAATATTAGAAAAGTAGTATAAAATATACAAAAACATGGATACTGAACAGAAGAAATGCAATAAATAAATGACAACCAAAACTATATTGGGAAAAACCCAAGTCCTATATTGACTAGAGACCACACCAAAACAGGAGACATTGTTTCTACCTTACTAGCAGCATTCCTATTTCTCCTCTCATACACATAATTTCCCTTTTTTTCTGTTGTACATGTGTGAAAGGCTACCAGACCTCAAGTGAGATATTATCTTCAATCATAATAGAAAATAAGCTTCACAGTCTATTTATCCTTTAGAAGTCTAGTTCTAGATATCTTACCCCCGAGTACACTTCAAAATTCTAATCTTCTATACTAAACAATTAAAGAATTCAGTTAATGTTCGCAAAAACAGTGAGACACCTACCAAGTAACCCCTGAAAGCAGCTTGTGCCTTTATTGCTGCTACCTCCTGCCTGATTTTCTCTGGATCAGGTGGTGCATCTGGATCAACAGGTCCTATACTGTCTCTTTGTTGATTGTCAGGTAAAATAACTTCTGATTCTTCATTCTCCAGTTCAAGGTCCTCCTCATTAGTAGCAATCTCATTGTGGTTTGGATCTAAGGCCAAACCATTTTCCAACACGTTGGAAGCAATCACCGGTTCTCTTTTGTTAACAATCTTCCACATGAAATTACAGCAAAAGAAGTCAGAAGTTAAAATCAGGAACGATCACACATGCAAATTTATTTTTGTTATGCCACCAATTATGTCATTAAATGAAAATTACAGATGCACACTTCCAAATAATATCAAATATATTTTAACATTGAATAGAGTTTTTCTTTAACTAATTGCATTACCTCTCTTCCCTTCGACATATTTGATCTGGATGACTTTTTCCCAAATAGTACAGTTTTGATCCATTTTCCTGGTGATTTCCCCATTCTGAGATTACAACCTGCAGCACAAAAACAGTAAACCTAATCTTCAAATTTCAAATGGTTCACTAAGAAAGTAAACAACGACTCAAAAACACAAAATATACTTATCAAGGAAGTAAGCAAGATGAATACTACATAAGATTGTCCAATTCAGATACTTTTGTTATTGCTACTAAGATTAAGCAGTGAACCAATGTCACAGGTTGTACTATGACCCCACAGTGTAGTACCGTTGAGATACACAATTCAGTATGGTCAACGGGCAGCAAAGTAAATTTTGGAACTTGTGATATAAATTCTTATTAATAGCAATCATATGGCAGCGTAGACACCACTTGACCACAGAACTTAAAAAAAAAAGGAAATTCTCAAACACTTAATTAGCTGAATCATTCACATGATATAAAACAGGAACATTAAGATATGGAGACATATCAGTTCTAGAAACTAGAAAATAAATTTCATAAAATTTATCACATTTGAAGCTAAACGTTATATTAAGATGTTACACAATTTCAATCACAGAATTATATATTTTAAGAGAATATCATTTAGTACTCTCTGTTAAGAAAGAAATCGTATCACTTGAGGGGGAGCGGGTATAGAAACTGTATCTCATTTGATTTAACTGCTAGGAAGTATTATTAAATAGAAAAATTATCATTTGATATCTACCTTTTTCACATACTTCTACCTTACTACAACTTTTAATAATAAAATATTGTATTTAACTAATAAAAATAAATATAAACAAAAATTTTGAAATAAAATAGTTAAATGAAAGTATAGAAGAATGATAATGTCAAACAATCATCTTCCTATTCCATCTCACCAAGATTTTAAAGTTACCCGTGGAAGTATTTAATAGAAAGATGATAGTTTCACATTCTTGTTATTGTATACTTCCATTTAACAATCAAATCAAAGATATTATTTTTTATTTCAATTTTTTGGTATATTTATTTTTATTATTAAAATATAATATTTTGTTATTAAAAGGAATTGTACGATAAAAGTAAGAGAAAAAGATAGGTGGCAAATGATAATTTTTCAATGGGATAACATACAAGGAGATTCTTACTAGAGAATAAAAACTTATCTTTACCGTAATGAATAGGTAATTAACAAGAGAACGATTTTGCCACTAATGATTGACAAAGTGGGGTGACGTGCTCACCAGTTAGCAAATTTTTATAGCATAAAGAGAAAGGTAGGCAATGTAATCCAGGCTTTGAAACAATAAGTTAAGGGTAATCATGACCAACAACTATGAACAGTAGAAAGAATAATGATCAAAATTGATCCCATCTATTCTCTTACGCAATAATAATACTGCACCTAATCATGGGCCACCGCACTCATACCTTAATATGTTGCTGTCACCGACAACAATTCTGCACGAAAACAAAATAATCAAACAAAATACCCCAGTTCCCTCACTGTTACCAACTGGAATTTTCACGAAAACCTCAACAATCACAGATTACTAACAATAAACAAGACACAAACACCCATCAAGCCTTCAAACTGAAGCAAAAAATCAAACACAGAAAAAGGAAAAAACAGAATTGGAATCAACAAGATCTGCAACAGGCAGGGGAGAAACTAAACATCTGAAATTGATGCTAGGTTAGATCTGACAATTACCTGGGAAAAGTGAAAGCTCTTGGTCTCAAATCTTAGAATTCCTATCAAACACAAGCACATTGGAAGTAAAAATAAGACTTCAAAATTAAAACATTCATTGTTGTTCACCTAGTGTTTTCCACAACCATAACATCATAAGAAGTAGCATTAATATAAAGAAGAGGTAAGGAGAGAAAGAAACAGGAGAGAAAAGTTGTGTACCATGAAAGAGGTGAAACTGAAAATGAGAACTGAGAGAGTAAAATGTGACCTAAAGCTTCATCAATTTATTAGTTGTTGCATTTGCATGCTGTCATGTCTCTGAAAGTTAAATTGGAAAAGAAAAAAAACAATGAAAATGTCTGAAACTGAAACTGAAACTGAAAGAAAAGCTTGGATTATATGTTCCGTTTAGGCAAGCACGGCGTGTGGTCAACACTAACCGAATATTTGGCGGCAATTCTTCTTGGAACCGTTGATGCCATCACTTACTTGATCCTACGGTGGAGGGTGAAGCTTGCGAAACGCTGCGTTTCAGTGCACGTTAAGAGGCGTGGCTGCAGTGGGTGTGGTGGGAGTGCCGGTGCAGTTACTTCGGAACCAAGTGTCCCAGCTCCTTTATTGCGAAATGACTTTGGTGCCCTTGAGTGGAATTGCGAATCTCACGCGCGGAGGGGCGTTTTGGGGAGTGTGAGGCATAGGGAGTGAGGGAGAGAGTGGGGAGTGAAGATGAAGCGCGTGGAGACGCGTGGGGAAGTAGGTGGGAGGGGAATGGAGTTAGTTGGTACATGGGAGCCACGCTGGCATGAAGGGACCTGCTGTGTCGGGCTGTGGATAATTAGGGTGGGACAAAACAAAACTAGCACTTTTCTATTTTTGTTTCAAGGAATATTTATTTATTTATTGCTGTGAATAATAGGGTAGATTTATTTTAGAAAAGTTAGAAAAAACCTGAATTTATTATGTGATTTTTAGTTCTTAATATAATTTACTCTACTCCCAGATATTTTCTTTCTTCCTGTTTATGTGTTCAAACTTTTTTTAGAGATAATAAAGGTTAAAAAGTAATCATAAAATTTAAATGCGTGAAAATAATTTATTTTTGAGACTCGTATATCAATTCGTGCTATTTTTCACCTTTTGTTTTTATTATTTAAACTTTGAAAATGTTGTTGTAAAAAAAGTAACAAGATAATATTGTAGAAAATTGCGTGATATAGCATACTCTATCTGGTTTTGTTCGAAGTATTTAATATTCACAATAATAATTACAAGAATTTATAAGAATAATGGTAGCATTGGAAAGTATACTTGGAATCAAACTTTACCCGATTTACATCTATTGTGTTTTTAATAACATAAATGATTACTCTTATTCATTTCTTTATGTAAAAATCATTAATTATCAATTTCCTAATGATTAGATCCTAAGTGTTTTTATAAATATTAATTTTTCAATCATCATTCAAAGAAAACAATTTTAAGAGATAATCAATAAATCATAATCTAATTTTAACAATCTAATTCATTAGATGATTAATTTTACAACTTTAGAATTTAAAATCTAAGATATGTTTTATCGGCATATCAGGCGTAAGAACATAAATTAATCATATATAAACGAGAATATTAATAAAGACTTACTTACCATGACTGATATAATTCCCTGAGAAATAAAGACCTTATTATCTACTACTCTATTTCACTTGCCCATTTCAAATGCACTCATAAATTTCTTCTTTGTACATTACATTTCATTAATTTTCCTCCTTGAATTTTCCTGAAAATCAAAGTTAAAAGAAGTCTAATATTGTGTCAACTACACTCTTAACTAATTTGCTTGATTAATGCTTTCAACCAAATTGAGATGAAAACAAAGTATAATTACGAAAATTTTCAGTAAATTGTCAGTCAAGTTATGTTTATTAAAGAAACATTGACTATTAACTAATATACTTAAAACTATCACGGTATTTATTATATATAAAATTTGTAAGTTTATTCAACTAAAAAACAGTACAAGACTATAAAAATAATATATTCAAAGGTAACATCATTTATCATGTTTTAAAAATATATTTTTTTAACATATAATAACAACACGTGTAACATCTCATATTTACTATAATATTATATATATATATATATATATATATATATATATATATATTTACATATATATATTTACAATTATAAAAATAAAACATAATACTTAAAATATATTTAATAAACATATATAATAATTACACATATTAAAAAATTATTAAATAAAACTATTAAATCAGTTCTAGAATGCTATATACTAATTACGATTATCACAATCATAACTAAAAAATAACAAACAATAAATTAATACAAAATAAAATATGATGGATAGGGTGTAAATAAATATAATATATATATATATATATATATATATATATATATATATATATATATATCATAATCATACCCACAACAAATATATATTTCTTTTTAAACAAAAATTAATAAGAAACTAAAGCACATAACTTATTTTTTTCTCAATAAAAATTATCAATGAACTAAAATACATTGACTATTATTGAGGACTAGTATTAAGAAAGTCTACTAGACTTACATCAAATTCATAATAAAAGGCTATTGAAGTTTATTGAAAGTACCAACCACTAATGATGGTAGTTCATTGCACATTTTCACAAAATATTGTTCAAAAATCTCTATTAAGTTTCAACGCTTTGATATCTTAATGGTTTTTAGGTGATTTCAATTATTAATGAAACTTAATATTTTATTTAACTAATGTCTCTAATATTCAATACCACAAAATATCCAAACTAGGTCAGATTACAATTTTTGATAACTAACATTTTCAATTAAATATATTATTTATCTCATTTCAATTTCATTATAATTACAGGTAATTACATTCATAAAATTTGTTAAGACAAATATAAAACAATTCACATAACCATTATCATCTTAAGAAATTTAAATCAAACAAACACATTAGTTGTATACATAAGAATCTCGTTTGACTGATGCATTATTACTTGAGTGATATTCCTCCACAAGAGAGAAGAGAATTGATATTAATTGTCCTTTGCTCAAGATGTGCTTCATCACTTAAGCAATATTCTTTGCTACTTGAGTGATAATATGAGTAAAAGGTGTTGGAAATCTTACATCGACTAGAGAAAATGTCTTTCAATAGTTTATAAATGAGTACAAACATCACCTTACAAGTCGGTTATGTAAGATTGAATTAGGCTTAAAATTCACTTCTAATAAGACAATACAAAATTTTATGTTAACTAGATTCTTCCCAACTCTATACATCCAGATAATCAAAGCAACCCTAATTAAATTTTTCATTAAGAATCTTGAATTATTCCATTACAAATACTCTTACCTAACTAGAATAAAAAATATAAATTTTCTTGAAACACCCTTCAATAAAGATTTACAAAGATGGTGAAAATATGCAATTACCTATATTTTGCACACTAAACACTAATGCTATATTATCAAAAAATTACAAAAGAAAATGACTAAGTATCACCAAAAATGTGACAAATTTACAATTGAATGACCTATAACATGACTATATTCTTTTAATGAATTTTGAACATTTTTTTTTTCAAACAAGTTGTAATGTATAATATTCTCAAAATATCTCTTAAAAAAATAACAATTTTTTTTTTCAAAAAGTATAGAATTATATCAATGAATCATAAAATGTTTTCTTTAAAGAATTTTGAGTTAATTAATCAAAATAATCAATTATTATAAGTGATAAGCGACTATTATGTTCATCAAGTAACCCAATTTTTTTTTAAACAATTTAATCAATTATTATTAAACTTAATCAATTGTTTTTGAAAAACTGAGAACATATAGAAACAATTTTTATATAAAATAATCAATTAAAACACTACATAATCGATCAAACGTGACACTTAAGAAATTAAATTTTGGAAACACATAATTAATTATTCGCAAAATTTGAGAAAATATTTTTAAAACGATAAAAATGTTTATTTCTTAAAATAATTGATCATATGTGAAATCAGTGAAAAATAATTGCGATTCAACTACGTGTATAAACTTATCATAATTAATTATATATCTATTAAATATGGAAAAACAATTTTAAATCGAGTTTTTTCACAATAACATCTTAAAAGATAAATTATATTTTATTATTAAAATAAATACTGTAAAAAGAAAATATAAGTGCAAACATTATCAAAATTATTTTATTAATATGCTTTGCTATAAAAATTGAGAACCATTTTATTGTATGATGATGAACTTGTATTTATAATAAAGAGGAAGCCATGACGGCTCTTTGGAACTTTGTGAAAGGAAGGAATTCACGTGAGATTGAGGGAAATTTTCTACTGTAGATAGGGAATATTATTTTTCCCGCACTTGTTTTATATATATATTTCTCATGAATTTCATCTTTCCTATAAATATTTATTCTCGTTAAAAGCCTTAGGTTATAGATAGTTATTTAAGTTTTTCACAAATTATATCAATGAGAAACATATAATTATTCATGAAAAAATGTTGTAAAAATATTTCACGACTAACTAATTTTTTTCTTATAAAAAAATCCTCAAAAAATAATTGAATGGGCATTTTTTTTATAATAGTGTCAACAATATAAATAAAAACCAACTTCTTACATACATTTATTGAAAAAAACCTTCTTTAATACTTAATCAATTTTAAAGTGTAAATATTCTTACATCATCAATTAGTCAAAAGACTCATAATTATAATTTTGAAGTACATATTAGATGTTAATAAACAGAACTATTCTAAAGAATATTTCTCATTCTTGATCTTATTTTTGGAGAAAGATTTCACATATAAACATTCGTACTATAGTTATTAAAACCGAAACCATTGGTTTCAAAATGTTAGGTTAGGTCTGGTCAGCTATTATAGTATAATGAATGATTAGAGTGAATAGTGTTGTTTTGTGGATGTGACGCATTTCTCGAAATAAATCCACTTTCGAAGATATTTTTTTTTCTATTTCCTATGTTTATTTCTATGGGAGGCATTTTGTGATATGTATAGGCAAATGCTAAATTTAGACATCTCCTAACAAAAGTTTGAATATTAATTCATCAATGCAGCATATTTTTTTTATAAAATTTACATTAAGTATCATTGTGAATTTTGATATTTTAGTTAAGTTAATATTTCAAAATTGATCAATCATCTCTTAGTTAAGTTAAAAAATAACAAATTTCAATTACATAAAATATATTTTCAAATGGAAATATAAAAAATTAAATATTAGTGTATTTTAATTCAAGAAATTGCAAAAGGTATCAATTTATTTTTTAGACATTGATGTTAGGAAGCTGCAGCATTTACACATTTTAAGGAAAATGGTGCCATTATAACTTACTAACCTTATCATTTTATATATATAAAAAAAGTGTATTTTGCAAACATTAACATTTATCAGATGTATTTTAAGATAACTACAGTTATAACTTTCTAATTCTTTATAGGCTCACCGCTATAATCTCCAGGTGAACCCAAACTGATAATTAATTAATGCTACGATGGGAGGATTATTTATAGATCACGTTTGAAAATAGTTAAAATTTGGTTGTATCAATATAACAAAATTTCAATTACTATTAATTAAGTGACTAGACCTTGGACCAAGAAGCAAGGACAATTAATTATATAACATGTTGTTGTGGAGATTCCATCATCAAGTGTTTGGTTCATAAACAAAGAATAATAAAGTCCATTGAAAAACACACTAATGAAAAATTAACAAAGAAGTGTCTTTCTTAGCTTTAAAAAAAGTATGGGATAGGTGGAGGTAGCAATGGAGAAATTGGAGCAACAATAAATGAGGGGTTGAGTTTTGAAAGGACATTGTGTAGTGGTAGATATGAGTTGTTTTGCCTAGACAGCAAAGAGATTAGGAGCAAAAGACCTTGTCGGTGTGGTGTTTAGATTTTCTTTTCTTTTTATGTCATTAAAGGAAAATTGTGAAGAAATTTGCATATGATTATCCATCAATGGAGATGAGTATAATGAATGATATGTAAAGAAGAACTAAAATGGTGTTTCATGTTGATGTTCATGGAAGATTAAAAAAAGTTATAAATTGAAGAGCTTCAAAGAAGAGATTATTAACTGAAAAAATAGTTGGGAGAAAAAAATATTTAAATATTGATAGATGAAGTCATCGTATGAAGGTATGAAGTCGTGGTTATGAAGTTGTATACATATAATTTTCCTTTTGAGAAACATTATAATATCAAGAACTAGGAAAATGACAAAAAAAAAATGGTATTCTTGATCATTATTTTTCTTTTCTGTATGCAATCTTTTTCTTTCCTTCTATAATTTATTTTCTTTAATTTCTTGTGATATATTTTTCAGGTATTCAATGTTATTGCAATTTATTTGTTTAAGTGCTTTGCATCTTGAAAGTTTAATCATTACTTGTTTTATCTTTTTTACATTTACTTTCGTTTTGTTTAATTACTTTTAAAGTTCTTTTAAAAAAACACTCTAGTATTATTGATTTGGCTATTTTTTTTTTTTCTAAATCATACAAGTTTCATTTCATATTATCTCAATTTAGTTTTCTTCTCTTACTAAATAGATATAATGAAGAACATTATATTAATTAAAACTTAGAACATTAATACCACTTAACATGAGTTTTATAAGAAGTTATGAATGAATTTCATAATCATAAAAGTTGAGCATGTTTAATTAAATTGTGATTGAGATTGGAATGTTATGATACCACCTGTTCACTTAATTTTAACTTATGTATAAATATTCAAGATATATAAATTGAAAAGAATTAACAGTTTAACAAAAATAACTCACAAGATGTAATCTTTAGAAAGATGAATGAGTTTTTAAATTATAGATGTGTGAAGAAACCAATAACCTATAAATATAGTTAACTTTGCAAAACATTTATATATTACAACACTTTCAAGAAGAAAAATAATACTAAACTGCAAAGGCACTATTTGTTGTGTTGTAGGACAATGCACTTTTTGTTGTGTGTTTTGTCTAATAAATACAAGCCTTGAGCATTATTATACACGTCAAACTTATAAATGCTTATTTTGATGTTTGTAAAGAATGTTCATTTTTTTCATTTTTCAAGAGGATCTTACAATATTTTGTCTATATCAAAAACTAATTCATACTAAAAGTTACTCGACATAAACAATTTTTCTTGGGAAAGAAGATGTTAGTTATATCAGGATCTACATTTTATTCAAAAGGTGGAAAGAAGCTACCTATCCTAGGTCTAATAAGTCATGTTGTGTTTGAAGAGTTGCATAAAGAAGCCAGACACATTTAATACTAAGTCAAACGCATTTAATATATATCTAAACTCCAAGCCTTAACAAACACAAGATGAAGAAGAAGAACTTCAGTTTGTCTAAGAATGAATCCAAGTGATTACAACGACTTTATTCTACTAAGCTCTTTATAAAGAAGATATTTGTTAAGAAAGGTTGACGAAACTTTTACAACAAGGATGACAACAAACTCTTGTAATCTTAAGCAATCCTTAGCCCTATATTTGTGAAGAATAACATTGTTCGTGTTTGAGAACAACTTAAAAAATGTTTATCATCTTCTGTCCGTCTTAGGAAGTTACCTTCTTTTAGTTAAAAACCTTGTGATCTTTGATATCACTTTGTTTGTAAACCTTTGTGTTTTAGCTAGTAGTGATCGTGTTCCAAATAATATTTAGTGGCAAGGTAGTTAAAAATCAAGAGTTTAATTGTAATATCATAGGATCGTACATACTATATGTGATTCAAATCTTATGCATGATCAAATCTTACGCATGATCGTGAAATAACAAGATCCTATGTCCAATCAAATCATAAAAGTGTGTGATCTCATAAAAGTGTGTGATCCCAATTGTTTTTAGATTGTTCCCTACACCAACAATTCACTCTATTAGATGAATGTATTCAGTTCAAACCTAATTTTAATTAAAAATTATGTAATTAAAATTTTACTTTAGTATGTGTTGTCAACTGTAACCATCCAATTAAAGTTAATGTAATTAAAATTCAAAATAAATTTCAAAACCCCATTAAGAATTAAGGTATTTTCTGTTGTAGTGTTCCTTTATCTTTTTGATTGAATTGAATGAGTTTCAATTTCAATTAAAATAAAACTAAATGAAAGCAATTTTAACTTGTATATTTTCCTCTTCACACTCACCAACTCACAGAAGTTCACAATTTTGTTTTTGTATCTTCTTGTTCCACCAAAACCACTAGCACTCTCAGACTCATAAGACTAAGGGCTTTGTTTTTATGTTTTTCACTCTTTATTTCTTATCTTTCCTTTATGTACTAATATTTATTTTACAAAATAAATTGCAGAAGCACTGTTAAATTAACTATAATGGTTTATGGGGTTTCTAACCCTTCTTCTAGTGATGTTGCCACTGACAATAGGTCTTTCTCACAAAATGTTCACTCTAAAATAATGGTAAAAAAATGCTTCAAGTAGTAGAACAGACTTGGCTTAGAAGCCTTGAATATGCATTTTAGGCGATCCAAGAAAAAATCAATGCAAATTTTGCTAAAAGACTATAATAGGAGGGGTTTATCGCTTGAAACACCACTTGAAGGGAACTCTCAAAAGGTTTTGTTTCTTGCAAAAGTGTGACTGATGAAGTAAAAAAAGAAATGTTTGAAGTTGTTGTGGGCTTGCAACAAAGATTAATGAAAAAAAAAACAAGGTTTTGATACTGAGAATGATGCTATAGAAATTGAAAAAACAAAGAGGATTGAAGAGAGGGATGTGAGCAATAGTAGAAATATTTTTAAGAAAAGGACAATATGCTCAAAGACCACAGTTAATCAATATTCAAGAAGGATCAAAGAGAAAAACTTATAGAGATGTAACAAAGTTTTAGTTGGGTTAGGCTCCCTACCTATGCGGAGAAAAGCCCAAAATTAGGAGAGCCCACTTTACTTTTTACCTAGGAAGTAGGGTTAGAGGAGGAAGTTGAGAGGGTTGTCATTTTAACATAAGCAACCAAAGAGTGAGAGGGAGTAGAAAGCTCAAGGTTTAAATTTGTGCAACCTGCTTTTGTAAAATCGTGACTCCTGCCTCGTTAACCGTTGGATTGATGTGATATTTTGACACCAGTATCGAACATTGTTCTTCATTTTGACCGTTGGGATCGTTGATTCCATGATTATTCTGGGAGAAATAAGTTTTCAGAGTGTTGTAGGAATTGTAAGTTTTTACCTTGTTCTCTATTTTGGAAGCTTGTTGCTTCAATGTATTGGTTGGATGTAAGCATTGATACATGCTGATATTGAGACTCTCTTGTATTCTTGTTTGATCATAGTGGAGCTTGATCGACTGGCTTGTGTCCGTGATTTTTACTTTTCACATTGATAAGGTTTTCCACGTAAAAATCTTTTTGTGTGTTGTTCCTTTAATTTCTTGTTATTATTATTATTGCTATTTTTGGTGTCATTCTATTCTTGGTGTTGCTCCTCTTGTTTTGGAAAGTAAAGGATTGTGTTTAATCCTCAACAGTTTTTCTATGGAAATGACATATCTTTTAATGTGTAAGAAGAAAAACATTTAGGAGAATGATTGAGTCAATTTTAAATTATGGCCCAAGATTTAAGTCACCTTCATACTATAAGATTAGAGTAAAGTACTTAAAGCAACAAAGAGGCTTTGAAGGTTCATAGGACTGCATGGAAGAAATCAGACTGCACAATAATAATGATCGATGGGTGGATCGACAAGAGGAAAAGAACTATATTGAACTTCTTAGTTAACAGGCCAAAGAGAACTGATTTTTTAAAATCTAGTGATGCATCTACTATCTAAAAAATAGTTGATAAAATTTTTTAAGATGGTGGATGACATTGTTGAAGAAATTGGCCAGGAAAACACTGTCTAATTTGTAATAGACAATGCTGCCAATTATAAAGCAGTTGGTGAGTTGTTAATGAGGAAAAAAGAAGACGATGTATTGGACTCCATGTATAGCACATATTGCATTGACTTGATGCTAGAAGATTTTGAAAAGAAAACATGTTCATCAATATACTATTTCAAACTGTAAAAAAATTACTACTTTATATTTATTCTAGAACATCTTTAATTTCTTTACTACATCACTTTACAAAGCCACTTTACAAAGCGGAGAGACTTGTTGAGGTCACATTTAACTCATTTTGCCACCTCTTTTTTAACATTAGAATTGATCCCTTAGAAATTAGACAATATTAATTCAAATTATTATTCTTTTATTTTTAGTCATGAATATTTGTGGAATATTATTGATGAAAGGTGAAAAAACCAACTCCATAGACCTTTGCATATAAGAAAAATTGTTTGGTAACCCCTTGGCTATTAAGGCAATTGAGAAAAAGAATCCAACAACTTGGTGGGAGTCTTATGCTTGGTGGGAGTCTTATGGAGATAACATCCAGAGCTTCAAAGGGTAGCTATTCGCATCCTTAGTTTGACATGTAGTCCTTTTAGATGTGAACATAATTGGAACACATGTGAGATGGTAAGAACTTAAAACTTGTGAAATTACAATTAAAATATACTAAATTAATAATTACTTACATGTATGTTTATTTGTATTTAGAAAAAGGATGGTGGAAGAAGGTCACTTGAGGAGTTTGAACTTGACATATTAAATCAGATGATGAGTGGATTAAGAAAATTGTTGAAGAAGGAGTAGAAAATGAAAATATAGATCTAAATGATATTCCCAATTCAAATGAAGTTTGGTTGAAGGTCAAATCTAAGGTGGTGGGAAAGAAGATGATGTTCTTGTCATCCCACCTCTAGAGGAGGAAAATATTTTTATTGATGTGTTTGATAAAGAAGATAAAACTAATAAAGATCTTTTAGTTTTTTTAGTTTTTGTTTTAATTTGAATGATTTATATTGGATAACCTTAAATTTTGTTATTGTTAAAGTATTTTATTTTGTAAGTTTGTTAAGTATTAATAAAAAAATATATTTATTTCTAATATTTATATCATATTTAAAACTATATGTACATATTTGGTTTGTGTTTATGGTGTTTGTCACTTTAATTTAGATTACTTTTTAACACTATATTTTTTACATAAATTAAAAATTGTTATTGTTCTTTTATAGTTTATCCTATACATGACTTGATTATTTTTCATGTAATTCATGAATTAAAATAAAAAAAAAGATTGTACAATTTGAAGAGTTTTGTACAAGAATTGAAACATCCTTCGGATTCTTTATTTTATTTATTCTTTTATTGATAAAAGAATGTGTTATAGATGTATGTGTATGTGAGAGTAAATGTTGAAACATTTCTTAAATATATATTTTTTTCTGTTAAAGAAATGTGTTATATCTGTATAATTTTTTTTTTAAAATAAAATCTATTACTACCCTGTGTATAATCCAGTTTCCAAACTCTGACAAGCGAAAATCAATTTTTTCTTTTTGCTTTTCTAAACCTAGACGTAACCAAAGTTTAATTTTGAAATTTAAATTTCGAATAACGGAAGGAGCCTCTGATGTTGAAGAAAACCAACCCTGTATTGCTTGCAAACGGGTCCATCGAGCCCCACCAATCTCATCTTTCATCACTGTCTCATTCCATTCTAACCGTTTATCAACAGAGCCTCTTCTTTCCACCTCAGCATGGTCAAGATCAACGTTCCAAATTTTGAGTTTTTCCCGCCCCAACCCAAAACGACACCCAACAATCTCCGAGTATAAATAATTCCAAACAAACGGCATAACATCATAAACAAACTCATAAGCACTTACACGCATCTAATCTAATCGTAAGTTGTTGTTCGCAATTCAGAATCAGACATGGAAGAACCAGTCATGGAACAGTCCTCTGCTGCTGCTTCTTCTGGTACACACTCACTCACTCTCTCACACCCTTCTTTCTAATTTTTCACAATGCAATAACACTTTATATAGTGTTCTGTTTTGGTTTATGGTTCAGGGAACACTGCAAGACCCAGGCTTCAAAAGTATGCGCTTCGCTCCGCCAACAAATCCAAGGAAGAAAAGTCAGATAATGCACCCATTTGCTCCAATCCTTATGAAACAAAGAGGTAATTGCTTTGCTTTTACTTTAATTTCTACATTTTTTTTACATTTTAAACTAAATTCAACGGATAGAAATGAAAGAAATATTGAATGAGTTAGTTTAGGGAATTAAGATTGGAGGAGTGAATTTTGATATGTGTATGTCTTTTAAGAAGTTACATTTTTCTTCTTAGGGGGAGAAGTTTGGGTGCTTCAAGTGTAAGTAAAAGTGTGAGTGTTATTGATTTTTGTGGCAAGGACAAGTCTGGCAGTGCCAAGCCACCCAGAAGGCTCTCAGTTCCTGCCAAATCACCAGCCACTTCCAGACCCAAGCTGGGTGGCAATATTACGCCAATCTCTGAGACTAGAACTGGGAAGAGTGCTTTAGGTCAAGGCAGAAGCAAAACACCCATTTCTGACATTTCCAAGACAGCAAAGTTAAATCTTTTAACTTCGGCTTCATATTGGTTAAACCAGATCAAGCTCTCAGAAACTGCTGCCAAACACTCAATTTCACTTGGCTTCTTCAAACTAGCTTTGGAGGCAGGATGTGAGGTACTGCATAAATCAAATAATCAATACAGACAAATGCACACGCACATCTACATGACATGCCATATTTTCCTAGAACACATTATATTTATATCCCTAAAATTGTGTCTTTAGCAATTAATGTCCTTCTCCCCATTTTTAGTAATCTGAGTTCTGTTGAGAAGTTATTACTTTAACTGGTTTAAGGAGTATGAAAGTAATTTGTCTTATTGTTTATGGATCTGTTATGACATATTGGCAAACTTATGTGCAAATGCAGCATCTTTTTGTTTGCTCATTAACTGAGCCAATTTTTCTAATGATTTATTTTTCTTTGAATGTGAATCACAGCCTCTCGGGCGAATGCAAGAAGGGCTAAAATCTTATGTGAGAAGACAACAAATTGATGGCCTTGGTGAAACTGTGAAAGCATTGTTTGAGAGCTACAACATCTCAGAAAGCATTGAGCAGTTGCAGTTGTCTGAAACTATTTCACATGTGCCAGAAGAGGGAACTCGGTCTTCTGATGATGAGGTCCATAGCTCTTCTTCTACCATTGAGAGTAGAAAATTGAAACCCAGGAGCTTAAATTCCACCCAACTCACACCTTCAACAGATTCAACAAAGAAAGAGACATGTCAAAAGAGTAATACTGGATCCAGGTTGAGAGGGAAATTCAGCCCCAGCACCAACACCACAACTCCAAGGCCTTCTCTAGACAAAAAGAATAATATGTTGGTTAAAAAATCTGAGAAGCCAAGCAAGCAAGAACCAAGTAAGGAAAAGGGCAGGGTAAAGAAGCAGGGAAAGAAATCTGATGTTAAAGAAGGCAAGTTCCCAAATGTGCACAGCAATATTTGTGTTATGCTATATCTATGATTCGTTTTTAGTTGTGTTAGTCTAACACTCACCATAATTCTTTTTCTGCTCTCAGTTGCAGCTAGGGAACCAAAGAGCAACAAAGAAAATATGGTATATATTTTGATTCTTTGTTTTTTTTTTTTTTTTCTTTGTAATAAATTGTTTTATGCCATGACAAATGATTGAATCTTAACAAAGAAAAAAAGTTGTTTAGTTTTCTTTTAAATATATGAAGTAGTAAAATATATAGCTTATGGTTTTTTTGTAATCTTGTAGGAAACTCTGAGCACTGAAGAGATCAGCGTGACAGAAGTGGTGTAAACAATCTCCAGTTTGCATTTCTGAATTTTTGTGATTCTGTGTGGAGCGTGCTTTTTGTATAGGCTGCATTTCTCTTCGCTTGGTCACCTTCGCATATTTTGTGTTTGTGTCATGTCTCATACACACTTGTTAATCAAACCATACTGCATTGAATGTTGTTGTTTGTGTCTATAAATGTTTCCATCTATATGTGAAGGGTGGAGATTTATTTCATAAAAACAGTATTTTTCTTCTGTACTAATTATTTTGATCTAGTAAATTGATGTCAAAGTGAATATATTCTGATCCTTTATGTGAATTAATGTCAAATGTTAAATGATATATGCTCATGTCTAAGTTAGGTGACATTTATATATGCTATAATAACAGTCAGCAAAAAGGGAAAATCAGTGTAAACTAAATATTTGTAACATGAATAAAGATTCCTAAAAAATAATTTTGAAATTTAAAATTATATACATGTTGTGAGTGCTATACAACACGGTGTCAAACACACATTATCTTGGACCGGACGCAATTTAGCCCTTGGAGGCACTGGAACTGACACAACTTAGTCCTTCAATGGGTCAAAAGTCACTTTGTTCAACTACAAAATGCAGCGAAATTTTTGTTTTCTAAACTTATAAATATGGAAATTAAGAACAAACTAACCTAATAAAGACACAACAGAAGACATCCACAAAGGTGAGAGAAGCCCTTTTGAAAATTTAAACGGTGTCTTTTACTTCAATTTTAATAACTTCTAACTCAAAGGCTTAAATTTTAGTCTTATTGCTTTCAGTTTGTTATGCTTTGTATTTGTTCTTTGAATTTCGTAGTATTTCTGGTAAATAAAAAAAAAAAACATAATAGAAAGAAGGATACTAAAGTTATAAATCGTTATAACCATTGATTGTTTAGAAGATGTTATAATATGAATATGTACTTTAGTGTTTATCATATTCACAAGTTTAACAAGAGTTATATATATGTTTTTTCTAGAGTAACATATTGAGAGTTACTTTGTTGTATATATTATTTTCTCATTAACAGAGCTTTTCTTCTATAATTTGCCTTAAGTAAATTTTTACATTAGAAACAATTCACAGTAATTGGTGTTAAAAGAAGAGTGATGATGTTGAGGAATTTACTGATAAAAATAACTTCAACCAGTGGAGGATGAAAATGCTAGCTTTCCTCACACATTAAGAATGCGAGTTGGCATTAGAAGGAAAAACAAAATTATTAACCAATCTATAGAAGAACACAATGATGAAGAAGACACATAACATTAACATAATATTGTTATTACTAGGTGATAAAGTTCTAAGAGAAGTCTATGGAGAAAAGATTACAAACACACTTTTGGAAAAGTTTTAAAATAAATATCTCCATGATCGTCTCAGTTGGAAGAAACAATTGTATATCATGAAAATGTATAAAGATAAGAGCATTTATAAGTATATTGATAAACTCAACTAGATTATTATTAGTTTGAAAGATACTAATGATAATGTAGATAACAAGAACCAAGTTCTTCTTCTTAGTCTTTGTTAAGAGTTTATGAAAATTTTGTAGACATAAAATTTTTATGATAGAAATTCATTGTCTATGGAAGAAATGATGCTAGATTCTTGATTTGATGTGTACTTTCCACATCATTTCTAATAAAGATTGGTTTGTCACGTTTCAAAAGAGTAATGTTGACAAAGTTTTGATGGGGAATGATGGTGAATGTAACATAGTTGGTAAAGGTAATACAAATTAAGATGGTTAATGAGATTGGAAAAACATTAACTGATGTGAGATATGCTCCTGAACTCTCGAAGACTTTAATTTTGTTGAGCACCTTAGATTCTGACTATATGACGGGAAGGTGGATTTAAGAGCTTCTATAGGTGTCTGGCTAGTTATGAAGGGAAAGTTAAAAAAATAGACTATATATCTCGTAAGACACTATAATGGTAGCTGCAACCGTAATTTTCTTTATTTCAGAAGTTGACTAGACTCATTTATGACATATTAGATTAGGCCATATGAGTGATCACAAGATGAATGAGCTTAACAAGAAAGACTTGCTTGGTTAGCATCAAACTAAGAAGTTAGCTTTTTCTGATTATTATGTTTATGGTAAAAAATGTTGAGTAAAGTTTAACATTATAGTTCACATAACACAATCCTTGGGGCCAATCAAGTGTTCCTTTCCATGTTATAGTGAAGTACGTGTTAACTTTCATCAATTATTACTTTTGTAAAGGTTAGATTTGTGTCTTGGAATAAAAGCTGATGTATTCATTAAGTTCAAGCAATGAAAATCTCTAATGGGGAAGCAAATAGAGAGAAAAGTTAAATGACTCAAGACAGATAATGTGTTGGAGTTTTGCAACAGGGATTTCAATAAATTTTACACCAATGAAGGAGTAGCTTATGATAGAATTGTGAGATATGCATCACAAAAAAAAATGATGTAACAGAAAGAATGATAGGACATTAGTAAAGAGAGCTTATTGCATAATCTTAAATGCTAGTTTGCCTAAACAATTTTAGGTAGAGGTAATCAATATACCATGTCATTTGGTGAATATATTTCTTTCTATAACTAGTGATTATAAGACTCTGAAAAAAACATGATCAAATTATACAACATACTATTCAATCCTATGTTTATTTGGGTAATTAACTTATGTTCATGTTAATAAAGTCATAAAATTTTGATCTCATTAGAAAAAATAAATTCATTCAAACAATTTCCATCAAACGATTAAGAAAATAAAAAATATGTAAAAGATAATACATTATATTATTAATTTAATTAACAATTATATCTTTTTACGACAACTTTATTTATAACATTATAAATGTATAATGTTATATTAATTTATGTTTATATATACATTATATTATTATATTATTATATAATATATATATATATATATATATA
>Ga0209489_103259_pt1 | contig 31907 bp, 33 predicted proteins | sample SiratrowhiteBW_FD_187527 | JGI IMG/M metagenome (GOLD analysis project Ga0209489, IMG submission 187527) | Root nodule microbial communities of legume samples collected from California, USA - Siratro white BW (SPAdes) (version 2) | ecosystem: Host-associated > Plants > Roots > Nodule | place...
TAATTTAAAAAGTTCTTTTTTTTTTTTTTTTAACTGAGTTACTCTTTTGTTAAATTCTCCTGTGTGTTTCAGCATACAGAAGTTTGCAATCTATGGATTAACAAGAAATAAATACAAAGTGCACCAAACCAAAATTCACACAAAAATGGAGAAAATATAATGATTTTAATCTTTCATTTAAAATTGTGAACAAAAGGAAAGAAATAATTCATATAATCGGTTACACATAATTTTATAGTTAATTATGTATAAAATATTATAAGATTTTGTTGATCGATTATCAGATTATGTTAACAATATAATTAATTTTAATATATATATATATATATATATATATATATATATATTATAAATAAATAATAAAGATAATAAATAAATAAAATTAATTAATTTAAATTTTAATATTAAATAAAAAAATTTATTTCATTTTACTATTATTTTAAAATTTATTTTTTATATATTACAAAATTCTAAGAGTTTTTAAATTTATAATTTATTTTAAATTTAATTTATATTTTCAAAAGATTACTTTTTATATTAAAATATTTTTTAAAATATTTTTAATTTTTTTTTAAAATATATTAATATATAACTAAATTTATTTATCACATCAATTAAATCTAATATAAATTTTCTCCCACTCTTCCTCGTTTTAAATAATCTTTTTTGAGTCACTTTCTTTCTTCTTTCCTTTTCCACACTCCCCAACTTATGTTTTTTATGTTGTGTGTTTAATTTAACATGAGTATCGTTTACACAGATAGAAAGATATGGATAATGTTGGTTTGTTTCCAATAATTTAAGAATAGATGTAACGACAAAAATGTAAGAGAAATGTACTTGAGTCATCATTCTATTATGAACAGAAAATTAAAGAAAACCAACTAGAAAATAATATTTTATTATTTTAACCTTAACAACAAAGTAATAATCAATTATATTACGTAACATAATTTATTAAGCCTATGTTATATACATATACCCAATTTTATGTTATATGTGCAAATATATTATATGATATACTTGATTATTATATTATATAACATAATAAATAAATATAATAATAATATTATTAAAAGTAAAATAATAAAATCTTAAGTAATAAATAATAATAATAATAATAAAATAAGTTTATATAATAATACTAATAACAATAAAATAACTGTAAAAACTGGAAATATCATAAGAGGAGAGGATTGAATTGTGATTTAATAAATTCTTAATTTTTTTTTAAATTATCATTTGATTAATGATGCTAAGAAAATAATTTTGTTCTTAAGACCATCAGGCTAAAAAGTTGTTCATATGATGTGTCATATCAAACGCACTTTGCTAACTTTTTTTGAATTATTTGTCTAGATATTTTCTTATTTATTATGACTAAAGATTAAATTATGATTATTTCATCTCACAAACAACACCAGAAACATATTTGATCTTAGAATGTTTATTTAAGAAATGCAAACTTAAAGATATATCTCTTAATAAGTATTTTTGAAAAGGTTTCGTCTGACGAAGTATAAAGTGTTTTCATAAAAGAGAAACTAATAACACATGAACATACGAACATGTTTCAAATCCTTATTTTATTCTTAGCTCTTTAAGTCCAAACGATCATGTCAGATGCAAATTTTCAACTTCAACTAAATCATTTAACTAACGTGTGTTCATGTTTACTCTAATAAGTGATTAGGCCATAGTTTTGTTGTTTGACCAACCTATATATATGCAAATAAGTTACTTATCTTTAAACACATTTTGATAGAATAATTTAATAATTATTCACATATCAACTCTCTTTTTATGATTAGTGTAGAAGATAATAACATGTAATGTAAAAAAGATAAGGAAGAGAGAGCACAAAATTTTATATTGATTACATCTAGTTCTTGGTCAACCAACCAAGTTCAATTAGTCAAACTAATGTTGCAAAATGTACGTCGAGTATGCTTTGGACTTGTAGTCACTCCTAGCCAACCTTTGAGTATTCTTTCCACAAGACACTCCTAGCTATCCCTGAATATTCTTTACACTTAACTACTACTAGCTAACTAACAATTCTTTCATATAACAACCTGGCTGATTCCATTAAGGAGTATTCTTTACTCAAGTCACTCCTCACCGCACCGAGTATTCTTTGCCAAACAATCACTCTTGACTAAGATATGAAGGTTTGATATTTCAATGATATACTAATCATTGGGTTTGATGATCATGGAGGATTGCGTCTGACAACAAATATAATGTTTATACTTTCTCTCCTAGTTCAGATCATCTTGCTCTCTAAGGAAGGTAATATCTTTTGACGTATACAATGGTTGGGCTCACTCTCCTAAGTAGTTGGATAAACACTTTAAGTGTTTTCCATGAGGTTCCTCTAGATCCTAGTGCTTTAATCTTTTTTAAGCTTGAAGATCTTTCTATGAAGTTGTGAGGTATGCTCTTTCACCTAATCAACATTAAGGTATGCTCTACTATATTGGCTTAGAGGAGCGTTCTTAGCTTGAACAACATTTTGACATCAAATATCCTCTCCTTTGTATGTTGTTCTTTTGGATGAAATTCGTTTTATAAACTCTTGAAGAAGGTAATTATTAAGCAACCATTTATGGTCGTTGAGCATTTTTAACTTCTACACATGTCTATTTGTCATCTAAAGAGCTTTAACATGATTGTTGCATTTAATACAACTTTTACTTTTGCTCCTTTCTCTTTGTAACGACCTTGATAACTGACAACACTTATTTTCCTAGGTAACTTTTGCATAAATTATGATTGATTTGCATTCTGTATAGGACATATAGTTGGGTTAGTATTGAAAAACTCTTGTGTTAGGAAGTTGATGAAGGTAACAATTTTAGCTCGTATCTCGAGAAATATTTGATAATCAATTTTGAACAGATCTCGTTGGCAAACACACACTCACACACACACACACACACAAGTACGAGGTTTGTTTAGTGTATATGTATCCTCCAATATTTGTTGCACGTTTCATTTTTTCTTATGTATATCTTTTCAAACTTTTGATAAAAACTACCTAGTGTTGTATCATCATGATCCATTGTTTTTACAGAACTATCATTCTACAGACGAATCATACACACATACACACACATATAAGTACGATGTTTGTTTAGTGTATATATATCCTCCAATATTTATTACACGTTTCATTTTTTTTCTTATGTGTATCTTTTCAAACTTTTGAGAAAAACTACTTAGTGTTGTATCATCATGATCCATTGCTTTTATAGAACTATCATTCTACATATGAATCATAATCATGTTTTATACTTAACTATTTTGAAGCATTAATTAAAATCTTTGGATGTTTAACTATTGTCATAACAATAATAATACACAAAAATACTAAAAATATTAAATAATAATAGTAAAATAAATTTGTATAATAATAAAATTAATAATTAAAATAAATATTAAAATAATAATATTAAAATTTTAATTTTAATTAAAATTAATTTATAATAATAAAGGCAATTTGATCATTTTATAAATATATTATTTATAATTTCTTTCAAATTTATTTTATCAATCCAACCATTTACAAATTGTCATAAACTTTCTCTTCATTTTTCTTTTTTTTTATTATTGTTTATTCCTTAATTTAATCAACATTCATTTTCATTCTCTTTCTCTTCATTTTATTCCTTTCTAATATCTCGAATTCATTCCCTAGTTCAAGCATAAAAGAAAACACGATAGATAAAATTTTGAAAGTTACTTGTGAAGTAATATATATATATATATATATATAATATTGTATATAATTATTTTAATGAGAATATAATATTTTTAATTTTAAAATAAAATAATAATTAAATATAGATAATTAAAACTTTAAATTTTAAAATGTTAGAAAGTAACTAACAGAATTATACTGTAATGATTATTTGCATATAATTCATATATATTAATCAAAATTATTTTAACATTAAATACATGTGCTAAAATGATTATGTGTTCTATAATGTTGTTTAACTGTATTTATTAGCTGCTTAGTAAAATTAAACTATATTCATTAACTTGTAGTTTACAACTAATACATAAATTATGTATAATATATTGTTATTTGATTTGGATCTAAATTAATATAAGTAGCATTAATTATTCTTCTAGATTTCAAGAATTTATTTTCTTTATTAGTATTCTCTACTCTCCAGTGGTATATTTTAGAATATAATCTTATTTATGAAAATTTTCACTTTCATCACGACATACATGAATGTGGTTATGCAATGAGATTATGTGTCGCATTTACTTTTAAAGACATTTTTAGAGTAAAATGTGTATTATATTTGCTGTAAACCTTTCACTTTGACATTCATATTTAAAATCATAAATGTTATATATTCTCTTTTGTACAACATATACTCTCATATGTAATAATTTTTAAAATATTAAAAAGTAATATTAGTTTATAAAAATAATTAAAATATTTGTCAATAAAAATTATATTAAAAAAAGTTTTTTTAAGTATTATTTACTTTAAAGTTTGACACTTATATTACAATTTTATTCTTAAAAAATGTTTTAAATAAAGAAGAGTAAAATGTAATAGAGTTCTCCTGGATGCATGCTTTGAGTGGAAGTGAGTTGTAGTTTCCTACTCTAAATCTTGCACCGAATTATCTTGATGACGAAAGGCCAATTATAAAAAATCTTGCTAGAGTTGCTAACAAGAGAGAGCTTTAGGCAATGAGCTAAAGAAGTTTCTAAACAATTAATTATATGATCAAAGCTGAAAATTACATGACTATACATGCCTTTATTTATAGGCTCAAGAAGCTTGTGGTGCAAGCTACACTAACCCTAATCCTAACCCTAACCATAATCCTAACTTGTCTTACAAGTCCTAAATCCTCTCCATTCACGTGATGTCATGAGGCAATCTGTGTGTAGCCCCTTCTATCCTATAAGATGTTACCATGTTAGCAATCGTTGTGCTCTAAAGTGGAATGCACTCCAATGATGAAAATTGGTGTAGTGCAGGTGCTCCATGGTGTTTTCTAAGCCTAAAAGTATTTTACAATGACAATTTAAAGTTTTTGTACAATTTTTTACAGACAATAGACTAGTTGAATAATAAATTTAGTTTGCTCTAAGACTGTGTTCCAATCAATGTGAATTTGTTTGGCCATGGCTCTAGTAATAGGACCTCTCCTTGGCTTCCTTCATCATCCTCTCCCTCTTGAAGAGGATTTGCCCTCAAATCTGACTCATATGCCTCATCATCAGTACTACTTGCAAAAGGCATTAAGTCAGTGACATTAAAGGTAATATGTACTTCATATTCGGCTGACAGATCTAACTAATAAGCGTTATTATTTATTCTTTTTGAGAACTTGGAAAGGTCCATCACCTCAAGGGTTTAGTTTCGACTTCATTTATTGAGGAAATCTATCTTTTTTAAGATGATGCCAAACCCAATTACCTTGTTAAAAAATAACCTCCCTTTTTCCCTTATTTGTTTGCTTAAAATACTTCTCACTTCGTTGTTGTATTTGGTTTTTAACCTTCTCATGAATTTTTTTTTCACAAAATTCACCTTGATTACCCCTTCATTATTCATGAAATCTTGTAGCTAAGGTAAAGGTAATAGATCTAAAGGTGTGAAAGGATTAAAACCATATACAACCTCAAAGTGAGATAGTTTGGTAGTGTGGTGAACTACCCTATTGTAAGAAAACTCAAATTGGGGAAGATACTCATCCCAAGATTTGTGGTTACCCCTTAAGCATAACTGACAAAGATCTATTGACAACTTTTGTTTGTCCATCGATCTAAAGATGACAAGAAGTCAAAAATTTAAGTTTAGTGCTTAGTCGTCCTGAAAGAGTTTTCCAGAAATGACTGACAAATTTAGGATCTCTGTTTGAAACTATAGTCTTAAGTAATCCATGAAGTCTAACTACATCTCTTAAAAAGAGTCTTGCTATGTTGCTTGCATCATCTATTTTGTGGCAGGAAATAAAATGGGCCATTCTACTAAAATGATCAACTACCACAAAAATAGAATCAAAGCCTCGTTAGGTTCTAGGTAAAGTACAAAGTCCATGCTAATATCTACCTAAGGAGCACAAGCAACAGGTAAGGGATTGTATAATCTGAGGCATAACTCTAGATTTGGCTTGTAAACAAGCCACACATTTATGACAATGCCTCTGAACATCACGTTTCATACAAGGCCAAGAGAAGTTTTCTTTTAACATGCTTGAGGTTTTCTCTACCCCCAAAATGACCCATAAGACCTCCTTTATGTATTTCTTTAAAAAGGAGTTTCCTATGTGAACCCTGGGAATACAAAGATTTTCTTCTTTAAACAAATACCCCTGAGAGACACAATAACCTCCCTGTGGTTTTGTTGACTTTTAGTAAAGATGGAGAAAAATTCAGAATATTACGTATATAATTCATGTATGTGTTCAAATCCAAAAATTTGGGCACCAAGTTTAGAAAACAATACATGTCTACAAGACAATGCATCGACTATAACATTTGTTTTGCCCTTCTTGTACTTGATCACATATTGAAATTGTTCTAAAAATTCCATCCATTTTGCATGTCTTTTGTTTAATTTATGTTGACCCTTCAAATACGTAAGTGACTCATAATCAATATGAATGATAAACTATTCGGAAACAAGATACTTTCCCAAGTTTGAAGGGCATATACCAAAGCATAAAGTTCCTTGTCATAGGTGGGATAATTAAGAGTGGCACCATGAAGTTTTTCACTGAAATAAGCAATTGGGTGACCACTTTGTATTAAAAAACACCTATGCCAAATCCCGATGCATCACATTCTAGCTTAAAAGGTTTAGAAAAATCAGGAAGAGCTTAAATTGGTTCATTAGTGAGTAGAAACTTTATCTTTTGGAAGGCTTTTTCTTGTTTTTCTCCCTAATTTTTCACCAACTCATTGAGGGGTGAAGCTAAACTAGAGAAGTTAGGAAAAAATCTTCTATAAAAGCTTGCAAGTCCATGAAAGCTCTTAACATCTCCTACATTCTTCGGGGATGGCCAATCCTAAATGGCTTTTATTTTGGCGGGCTCAACATGAACCCCTTTATTATTTACAATGAAGCCTAAAAGACAACACTATCTACACAATATGTACATTTTTCTAAATTTACAAAAAGTTCATTTTTTTAGAACAAATAAAACTTGCCTCAAATGTTATACATGTTCACTTATATATTACGACTATACACTAAAATATCATCAAAATAAACCATAAAAAATTTTCATATACAACCCCGTAGAGCATGATTCATAAGCCTCATGAATGTACTAGGTGTGTTAGTAAGACTGAAAGACATCACCAACCACTCATATAATTCAAATTTGATCTTGAAGGCAATTTTCCACTCATTACCATGTTTGATCATGATTTGGTGATATCCACTCTTCAAGTCAATTTTGGAGAACACGATTGACCCATGCAAGCATATCATCTAGCCTAGGGATTGGGTGCTTGTATTTATTAGTGATGTTGTTAACTACATGATAGTCACAACACATTCTCCATTTTCCATCCTTTTTGGACACCAAAAAAAATGTCACGACATAAAGGCTAAGTCTCTTTTGCACCCAACCCTTATCCAGCAATTCCTCTACTGGAGACACTATCTCCTTAGTTTCCTCAGGATTTGTCCTATATGCTAGTTTATTGGGCAGACTAACACCAAGAACAAAGTCAATTTGGTGTTCAATACCCCTAAAAGGTGTCAGTCTTGTATGACCATCACTATCAAATACATCACCAAAATCTTCAATTGAGGAGGTAAAGTCTTAAGTTCAGAAATAGTGGACGTTGTGCACGTGACTATTTCTTTACAAAGAAGAAGACATGATGTTTGCTCAGTAAGAAGAACACGTTTTATTGATTTATTTGACGAAATATTCATCTTTAGATTGACCTTGTGGAAAGGAACACCAAGCTCCCACACCTCTGACTCGTCTTTAATATCTAGGTTTTGGAATTTTTGACTTGTTTTTTTCACTATCTATTTTTTTTCATTTATACTCGATCCTCCAATACTTGGGTAGGTGTCAAAGGATGAAGTACAAACTTCTTTTGTTTATGGGTGAAGGTAATCTCGTTGGTTAGAACATTGTGTGTGGTTTTCTTATCAAATTGCCAAGGTATGCCTAATAAGATATGACAAGCCTCCATGGGTACTACATCACATAAAACTTGGTCATTATAATTTACCACAGAAAACTTGACATTCACATGATCTTTGATAATAATGTCCCCATCTTCATTTATCCAATGCAATTTATACAGTTTAAGATGGGGAACAATGGAAAATTTTAACTTGTCAACCAACCTAGTGCTACAAGAGTTACAATATAATCCACTATCAATAATGAGAGAATACACACTTTTAGAAACTTTACACCGAGTGAGGAAAATGTTCTCTCTTTGTGACTCAGGTTGTGGACTAGGTTGATTGTTGAAGGTTTTATGAATCATTAAGAGATCACTCTCACATGCATATGCATCCTCACTATTTTGACTATCAGACTCCTCACTCTCATTATCTTCACTGGGTTGCTCCTCACTGATATAGACATCTTGGGCTCTTATGAGAATGCTCCTCCTGGAGGGACATTGGGCTTTGACATGCTCTCAGCCCAGACACTTGAAACACTTGATATCACTAGTGCGAGTGTGTGATGAATGCTCTTCTTTATTTTTATATTTTTCTTTATCTAGGCTTTGAGAGTGACTTTCTTTTGGTTTTTCCTGAATAGTTTTGCCCTCTCTTTCAACATCCTTCTCGAGATAGGACCTAGAGTATTAAATTCTTATATAATTGATGGAGTACGCCCCAATGACATTAATCAAAGAATAAAGAGGACAAAGAGCCAGAGGGAGAATTAAAAGTTTTTTAGAAGATTGGGCCCATCTCATGTTATTTGGGTTTTTAATCAGCTGCTCGAGCCCAAATACAAACATAAAAAAATCCCTTTGGAGAAAAAATAGAGTATTGAGGAGAAGTCCTCTAATTTGTATAAATTGTTTAGAATAGTTTAGAATAATTTGGGCCTTGCATATGGGCCAAGTAGAATAAATTTGGGCCTTGTATTTTTGGGCCATGTAGTGTAAGTTTGGGCCTTGAGGTCCATAAATAATGTTGAGCTTGATCAAGGAGTCCAAGTAGCATAAGGAGCTCTCTCCTCACCACCTTGTGAGAGCCTTGGAGTGCAAGCTAGGTTTGGGAAGCTTGTCATATAAGCTAGGGTTAGAAGCTTGTCTTATAAGCTAGGGTTAGAAGCTTGTCTTATAAGCTACGGTTTCTAGACCTAGCTTCTCCCATACCCTACCTAGATAGCTTGCATGGGAAGGTAAGTAGCTCATGCTTTCTTCTATAAATAAGAGGTTTAGGAACCTCCATTGTAGACTTGATTTGAGTAATGACATGTTGCCAAATTTTCAGCACATTGTACTCAAGTTTCACATTGAGTTTCTTCTCTTAGAAGCTAGGAGCTCTCTCTCTTGAAGGTTGGCCCAACCTTCTTCAAGGCTTTCACCATCTACTTCATCATCAACCTCCTTGCATGCTTCCTTCCTTGCATTTCCATGGCTTCCGCATCATGAGGAGTTTCATCCACTTCTTCTATTCGGTGCTTCAATGTTTCATCATGCTCAACTTTCATTGAAGCTTGCGCAAGAAGCTAAGGCACCTAGGAGCTCCTCCATCATTTGGTATCTAAAGCTTTGGTGTTCAAGAGCTAAGTTCTTGATCCTTTCACTTTGTTTCAACTTGTCCGTGTTGTATACCACTATTTTTTACATGTCTTGATTGTTTTGTACCGATTAATTGTTGTGTTCTTAAGTTTAAACGGTTCAACTAGCATCAATCTTCTTGAACCTTCCAAAAATACATTGTTTAGGTGTTCTTGTGTGTGCCGCAAGCTATCTTTTGTTTTGTTTAAGTCTTTGTTGATTTTAATCGGTTCAAAGTGTTCAATTGTCTCCTAGCTTTTGTTTTTATGATCCATAGTATATGTCAAAGTCATGTGTGATTTCATATTGTCATCAACTCCTCAGGTTAATACTTGTAGAGCAGGTTTGTGCAAATTGTGTATGCTGAAATTTGTGAACAAAATGTGCTTGTTATTTTGTGTCATAATGTGCTTTGTGTTCCTTTTAAGTTTTCCATCTTGAGTTCTCTTAATTCACTATTAGATCATTAGTGAGTTTCCTTGAGTCATATCAATCCTATATGTCTTGTAGTTTGTTCTAAATTTCGTTGGAATCTATAGGTTTCATTTTTCCTGCACTGTTATATGCTGATTAAGGTCACTGGACTTTGCGAATTTACTGGAAACAGAGTATTGTGTATCTGTAATTGAAAATTTGTGTGAAGCTACTTTGAAATGTATAAAAGATACTTTGAAAAAGGCGTATTCTAATTCAATTTGTAGAAAAAATGATAAATTGAAAAATCCGAATGCTCACTGTCGATTTAGTTACTGAAGGCAGTGTAAGAATGCCTCTGTTTTTGAATTATTGGGAACAACTCCGTGAGCTTTTGGATCTCAAAATTTGTATGACTTGAGAGTGATGTGTTGGAAAAATATGATAAAAATTTCATGACCTAATTCCAAGAATTAGGACCGTGACAAATTTTAGAAACGCTGCTGCCAGAAGATTACTGAAACTGGAAAAACTGAGTTACTGAACTGAAAAAAAGCTCTCTGTTCTGGATTTATTATGAAGGCAGTACTGGTCCTAAATTTCTGAAATTTTGTATGGATGATCCTTGTGTTGTTGTGGAATTGTGGTCAAAATTTTAAGACAAAAGAAGAACTGTAGAGAAAATCATAATTCACACAAGAGCTGCTGTCAGCATTGGAAACTCTAGTTTTTGTTTGCTGTTTTTTTTAATCTACTCTAGAGTCATTCTTAGATCATCTCTTTGAGTGCTAAACTTCTTTCTAAAGCTTTAATTTCTTTTTTGTCAATTTTTACTTGCATTCATTGAGTTTGTCAATTTTATAATCCTTTTGAGTTGTGCTATTCAAATTAGCTTTTATTGCTTTGTATTTGTGGCCTCATGGTGAAATAGTACTTTGGTGAAGCACTTGAGTTGAATTGGCCAATACATCAAGAGTGAAACTCCCAAGTACTATTGGAGAATGATACACAATGAGGAATGAAGGTCATGTGAAAAAAAGCTTCTTGAACAAACACACCAAAAGCAAAGAGTGATATAGTGAGACAAAGAACCAACACAAGGAGTGCATAGTATAGGAAATTTTTAATTTTTCAGCAACAATTTTTCATTGTATTAATTTGAGTTGTAATTGCAAAACTCCTTATCATTAGTGGAATAGTCTAAGCGTGTAGACATGGAAGTGTGTCAAGGGGATCTAAGTGTCACTTGTACTTTCATTTAGGAAATTCGTCTAGTTATTTTTTTTTGTTTTACATTCTTGCAACTTTCTTCTATTATGTTCTTTATTAGGTCTCAATGGCAATTAGGATTTATTTCTCTCACTTTCGTTAGATTGACCTTACTTTGGTCTTTAGGATTTCATGTGCACAATTAGGAAAAGGTGTTTTGAAGTTTTCTATTAAGAGATGTTTTGGAAGAGGACTGAGGAAAACTCTGGCTAGAAAAGACTTGGTACTTAAGTTGTCCAAGTGACGCTCTTCTCTTTCCTGGGAGTCTACTTGGAAGCCTTTCATTAATATTTATTTTTAGGGAATTTCACCCAAAACTTAAAAATATTTTGTGAAAACATTTTACCACTCATTGTTTCAAAAATTTTATTTTCAAAGTATTTGTGAAAAGCTTTATAGATGAAAAAAATGAGTGATCATTTTCATGTGAATGAGAGTGTTAGAGATTATCATAAAGGGATTAAGCCTAGAAGTCATTTCCATTCTATAAAGCTTAAGATAAACCTCCATATATTCTATGGATATAATAATGTTGAGGAATATTTAGGATGGGAAATGAAGGTTGAAAAACTTTTTGAATTCCACCAAGTAGAAGAATTTAGAAGATTATCCACGACTACTTCAAGTTTTCAAGAATATGTCATGTCTTGGTGGAAACAAAGGCAATATGATGTCTTAATTGGGAGGAAATTTAAAATATTGAATTAGAAAGAGTTGAAGGCGTGTATGAGAAGAAAATTTGTTCCGCCTTCATATTTGGTAAAGAGAGAAGAGGAGAAGAAGAAGATAGAAAGAATAAACAGATTAGAAAAACATCTAGCTCACTTAGGTCATGAACTTAAAGGGATAGAGCTTATAGAAGAAAAATTAAATAAAATGATTCATAAGGAAAAAGAGAGAAAAGAAAAAGAGCGGAAAGAAAGACGAGAGAGGAAAGAACAAGAAAGACAAGACAAATGTTTGTCTGGAGCTGAACCAGACATTGATATAAAACCTCTCCCTTAGAACCATCTTGTGAGAAGTTGAATGAACCTTTGTCTAGAGCTGAACTAGATGTTGACTCCTCCTCCATAGAAAAATATTGTGAAGAGTTAGTTGAAGTTAAACCATTCTCTAGAGACATTGACACAAACTCCTCTTTCACAGAAAAATCTAGTGAGGAAATATTTGTAGAACAATCTTTGTCTGGGGTTGAGCTAGACATTGGCACAAAAATCTCACTCATAGAAAAACCTTGTGAGTTGCTTGAAATTAAACAAGAAGATCAAAATATTATGCAAACTCATGGGGTAGAAAAATATTCAAAAATTAAAAATAAAAGTATCCTTCAGATCATCTATCCAGGTTTAACATCAGGTAAAGGGTACATTAAATTGGGAAGACAGGTTCTTTTCATTTGTATTTTTAAATGTTATGAGAAAATGCCATCTGTTTTACTATTTTCATGTTTTTATAGGATGGTGTTTGATGTTGGAGGAAATCATGAATAAATCAACAATAATAAAGCTTATATGCGCAACACATTGTAAGATCTGAGGACAGATGCCTTTCAAGAGGGAGGGGATGATGGAGTACACCCAGCGACATTAATTAAAGAATAAAGAGGACAAAGAGCCAGAGGGAGAAGTAAGAGCTTTCTAGAAGATTGGACCCATCTCATCCTATTTGGGCTTTTAATCAACTGCTCGGGCCCAGATATAAACATGAAGAAATCCCTTTGGAGAAAATAGAGTATTAAGGAGAAGTCCTCTAATTTGTGTAAATTGTTTAGAATAGTTTAGAATAATTTGGGCCTTGTATTTGGGACAAGTAGAATAAATTTGGGCCTTGTATTTTTGGGCCATGTAGTGTAAGCTTGGGCCTTGAGGTCCATAAATAATGTTGGGCTTGATCAAGAAGTCCAAGTAGCATAAGGAGCTCTCTCCTCACCACCTTGTGATAGCCTTGGAGTGCAAGCTAGGTTTGGGAAGCTTGTCATAGAAGCTAGGGTTAGAAGCTTGTCTTATAAGCTAGGGTTAGAAGCTTGTCTTATAAGCTAGGGTTAGAAGCTTGTCTTATAAGCTAGGGTTTCTAGACCTAGCTTCTCCCATAACGTACCTAGATAGCTTGCATGGGAAGGTAAGTAGCTCATCCTTTCTTCTATAAATAAGAGGTTTAGGAACCTCCATCGTAGACTTGATTTGAGTAATGACATGCTGCCAAATTTTCAGTATTTTGCCTCAAGTTTCACATTGAGTTTTTTCTCTTAGAAGCTAGGAGCTCTCTCTCTTGAAGGTTGACCCAACCTCCTTCAAGGCTTTCACCATCTACTTCATCATCAACCTCCTTGCACGCTTCCTTCCTTGTATTTCCATGGCTTCCACATCATGAGGAGTTTCATCCACTTCTTCTATTCGGTGCTTCAAGGTTTCATCATGCTCAACTTCCATTGAAGCTTGCACAAGAAGCTAAGGCACCTAGGAGCTCCTCCATCAATAACCTTTTCTCAAATTTTATTATTCAACTTTGATACAAATTTGTACCAAGTCATGAAAATCTCTATAAGGAAGAAGTTCCACCTTATCTCTTATCTCAAGGCTCAACCACTCATAAACCTAGCAATGGTTATCAATTCTTCCTCCCTTATTCTAGCCCTCATCATGTACAACTCCATTCGTTGCCTATATTCTTCTAAACTCATGTTCTTTTGGCTCAACCTATGGAGTTTATCTATTAAGTCTTTATGGTAATAGGAAGAAATATGTCTATGTCTCAAAGCACTCTTAAGATCATTCCAATATGTTATGGCTTGCTCATTATGGAGATGTCTATCTCTAACTAGGGCTGTCCACCAATGCATGGCATGAATTTGAATGCTAAGGTTGGCTAATGGAACCTTCCTCTCCTCACTTACTTGATAACACTCAAATAATTGTTCTACTTTCATTTCTAAATCTAAATAAGTGTCTACATAATTTTTCTCATAAAAGCGAGGAAAGTTCACCATAGTCTCTCTTTTTTCTCTCTCTTTTGGGTCTAGTGTAGGGTGGTGGTTGATAATAGTCTCCTACTCTAAAACTATGTGTTTCTTATTTATCTTCCCCAGATTTAGAATTACTATGTGACCCACTTGTTTGAGAGTTTTTTTTTATCCTTTTGCCTAAAGGTCTTTAGCTCTTCTTTCACAATAGTACATTGTACCTCAGTGTTAATTTTCAAGGATATTATTTCATTCAAATTTTTTCTCAAGTAAGATTTTTTTTTTCACTGGACTCATTACCACTGTGGTGAGTAGAATTTCTGGTCATCTTTGAGATTTTTATTATAGGTTTTCAAATTAAAGAGAAAAAATCTAACACACTAGGGGGGATTCTTAGGAAAGAGAGGTGTGTCACTTGGACAACTTAAGTACCAAGTCTTTCCTAGCCAGAACTTGACCCCAATGCACTCTACCAAATCTCTTTGCAATGAAAACTCTAAAACACAATGAAAGGTAACTCACACTACTAACTTTTATAACAAATGATTTCCAACTATGTTATTAAGCTAATCATGTGCAAAATATAAAAGAGGTAAAAGAAATAACTAAAAAAAGCTTGATATGTAAACTAGGCGTGCCTAAATGGTGAAGCTTATTGACACCAAGGACCTTTGAGACACATTTACCGTCTAAATGTATTACTAATCCACTAATTATAATAGTTTTTACAGCTTACAGCTCAATTAAATACAATCAAATAAGTGTTGAAAAATAAATCTAGACCATGCACACCAACTGCTTGTTACAATGCCTCACAAGTGTTTCACTCTAATTTTTCTCTCAAGTGTTTCTCAATCCAACTACAAAGTCCTTGTTCTTCCTTCTGACCAACTCTAAAAGACTTGGCACAATCCTTCAATTTGTTCATTAGATGACTAACTCTTTACGAAACTCTTTTCCAATGTGCTAGCAATAAAGGCTTAATTTGAAAAGTAAACTCAAATGGATTTAAATGCCAAAGCTCAAGAGAATTAAAATGAATTGAACAAGCAAAAATTAAGGCACGAAAATACAACTAAGTACACAAAGGAATTGACTTAATATTTGGCACTGTAATAGATTTACAACTTGAAAATAAACTAGAATTTCTTACTTTGGTAGCGTCTAGTGTTTGATTTATTGCAAATGTTTTACAACTCCTTTTCTCATGAAATTTTTATCACATATGGTTGACATTACACAGAAGCTTATTGTAAAAATTTTGGCTCAAAATGGCACTGGAATTGCTCTAAACAAATTCAAGACCGAATGCACTCTATTCACATTTTTTACTATGTTTCCATCTTTGACACCATTACCTTTTTAGCACATATTTTTAACATCATAATTGACTTTCACACAAAAATTCCAGTCATAATTTTGTCTGAAGCAGATGCAGTAAATTTTGTAAGTTCTCAGTGTATTTCATCAAACAAATAAACTCTAAGATACTTGTCAATGATCTAATAACAAGTAATTGAACTCAAAAATATAAATGAAAAAACATACAAAGGTAACGGTTCTATGCAGTTCACATTAACATATGCTAAAACAGAATTTCCTTGAAACATTGCATCAAACACCTTATGAACTAAGTTTTCAATAATTCTAGTATGAACCATTGTTGTTTTTGAGTCCAGGAATTTTATTTATTTACTTCAATTTTGAAGGTATAAACCATGTTGTTTCTGGACCCAGAAACAACACTGGTTCATACTATAACCATCGTCAAAAGTGTCAAATCAACGATAGTTTACGCTCAAACCACTGTCATAAGTTTATGTTTTTCTAATATATAGATTTGTTATGCATGATCCATAAACTTGGAAAAAGTAATACCCCATATAGTCACGAAAGCAGAAACTTACGAATTTTCACATTGCAAACAAATTAATGAATATACAAGTAAAACTATAAATAAAACATACTTAAATGCATAACAAAATTTAAAACGATTGTTATTGAAATTTGTAAATTACTAATAATTTAAACAAAGTTTTAGAAAAAAGAAAAGTTCTATAAAAGTCTAACACTATAAAAAAAATATATACTAGTGTGTCATCTATTTTAATGTGTTATAAATGGTAACAAAGTATTTTACACACATTATTTTGACGTAATCAATGCTTTTGAGGACAACGGTTGTGTTTCGTTGAAAAACATATCAATTCAAGTTAGCATAAGTCCACAAGTATGTAATAATTTAATTTATGAGTATATTTTATATTACTTAATCCTAACCTCTATCAAAACTATCTCGCACAATAGTCAACATTTACTGCATCACACAGTAGTCGCACTCATAACTTTTGGTTTGCTTATTACACTACAACTCAAAATAAAACATGATTATATTAATAAAGGACAATACAAAAGTTAATGAATTATGAAATTAAAAGATCTTGAGGTGCATCCATGTGGATTTTAATCACTTTGCAGTTGGCCTACCCCTAATATGTTATATCCAGGGTAAACAATAAAATAGTAGCATTGTTTGTTAGAATACATGACATTCAATGTAATACTAGTTTTTAATTTAAATTGACTTACTAATCTATTATTTGTTTAAAGTAGATAGGAGACTTCTCACCCAAGGAGCATAACCTTGCAGAGTAGTATGATCTTTGATTGATATAACTAGGGTTTGTCAATGATGCCTACATTGAACATTAATTACTATAACAAATTTTAATTAATTTAATATAATTTATTTAGTATAGATGGACTTACTTGTATATATATGGAGCTAAGTTAATTTGTTTTCATCTTTTCGTTAAGTTATTAGTGATGTATGTTTGTGAGGGTCGAAAAATCTATGTGTCAGATTTTTCCTCACCCAAACACAAAGTATACATGTGTCTAAATTGTAATAAATTATTAATAATGAATATATAATAAGTAATGTGAATGTTTTAAAAACTTATATCATTCATAAATGTACAACAACTATGTTTAACTCTTGATTGCTTGATGTAGTCGCCAACAAATATATAATGACACATCACTATCCTTGCCAAAAATAATGGCATTCCATGGAAACTTGATAGGATTTATACTTATAGCCATAACCTCCATTAATACATCAATATAATTATTATTGTTACCATCTCCAATTGATTTTATATAAAACATATTTCACAGAGTCATTTTCAAAATTAGAGTAATACCACACAAATTCTTGTATTAGATATCGAACAAAAAAGTAAGAATACCTCAATGCACACAAATTATATTTGTAGAAGATCAAAATATACCAGAATTAATACACATAATATCTAATCATTCAAATACTAAGTTTGCAATTCTAAATAAATAAAATAAAATAAAACTATAAATCCCATCTAATATGTGCTAATTTAATAATAAATAATAATTTAAAATTTTAAAATAATAACAGAAAAAAATTAAAAGTTACTAACCGAAGTGGCATAATGGAGGTAAAGGTAGTGGGATCGGAGAACAAGGTACAACGATGGTGTTGGTGGCAATGGCACGACTGTGCCATTAGCTGCGGCAGTCACAACAGTGGTGGTGGCAGCGGGGGAAGCATAAGCAGTGCCAACAGGCACGGGAGGTCACAACAATTGCAGGGAGGTTTGTGTTCGTTAGGTACAACGTCCACAGCAGAACAACAACATTCATCAAGCGAGAGGAGAAGAAAACAAAAATAAAAATTAGGACTCGTGTTTTGACAATTTTAGTCAAGATATAAGTGAAATGAAAGTTATATGCAAAATCATCGTTGTTTTTTTTTTTTTTTTTTTAATTTTTACTTAATGGTGATTAAATTATCAAAAAATTATTATTTGTTTTACAAAAATGTCACGTGTCTTTTTTTACCCGTTGTGAATAATAATGATGAAAAGAGAAATTTGTACTGGTTATTTTCATTCATTGCATTTTCTATTCTTTTTTTCTCTATCAAACAAAGTATAAAAAATATATCTATAATTAAAAAAAGTTATGATATAAAGAAAATTCCAATATAGATTTTACAAATATGAGCTCTTTAACACTGATGATAATTTTTTCTATATTTTTTTTAATTTTTAAAAACTTATATTTATGGAACTATTACTAAAAATATTTTTTAATTAACAAAAATGGATGTAATTTTTTTGATCGAAGATGCTTTGAAATGTTTGAGAGTGTCAAGACAATCTAGGAAACATTGGTTGTTTGTCTAGCTCTTTCTGTGCACTGTGGGCCACATGTTGCTGACAACCATGTGCGTGCTAAATACGAGATGCTGTACTGATTCACGAATGAATCATGGGCTGCGTTGGGTTCCTCCGCAATGTGCCACCACCGTGTATAATTTTCCAATTCTGCATCATTTACATGGAACCAATCTTCTCTTCGGAACATCGGAGATGGAAGATACGCCTCCATGTTTAAATAGATCTCATCCACATGCCTTTTGTCCATTATATGCTTCCAAATTAATGGTTTTAAAAAGTAAGCAAGATTACATTAACCCGTGATACAAAAGTTACTAGTAGATTGAAGAGTTTGTTTCTATAGATCATAGTATAATAAAGTTTTAAATTAATTTAATATGTTTTGTAAATTATTAACATGAATTAAGAATATTGGTCAATATACTTTATTGAAAATAAAAAAGAATTATATAATTGTTTTTACAGAAGCACGGAGGATCTTTATTCTTTGTCCTCGATCTTAGTGTAATTTTTGATATGATCTTTATTCTTGATCCTCGATCTTGGTGTAGTTTTCGGTTTGGTCCTCGGTTTCTAGCAGGGTGTAGGAGGATACCTGTAAAAGGTATTTTGATGTCAAAGTCAGAACACGGATGTCAGAGTGACAATATTAAGAATTGAATTTTCGTACCTTGGCTTGACTCGTTTGCATTGTATTTATAGGAGTTAAACTGTACGAAAACATTGGTTGAGGCTTCAGGACAAATAACTTTTGACAGTCTACTGTTGTCAGTGATTGTCTGGTAAGCTAACACTGTTGTATCATGTTGTGGCCGAGTACATGTTGGTCAAGGCTGCTTACCATTTGGCCAAAACCATACACAGCTCGGCCCTGACCGTTCACTTGCCCTCCAAGCTCGAGGGCTAGTCACGAGAGATTTGAACGACGACATGAGATGGTCGTGCCCCTTTCGCTTTTCACAACATATGCGTCGTCCCAAACCGTATGGTTGTCGTTTGCGTTTGCAAAATTGGAAGTAATTAATTTAGTGACACAAGCATACCTTGAGATTCATGGAAGACAGGATCGAACGATGGGGGAGGCAAAACTTCACCTCGTTTTGACCGTTAGGGTGCGCTCTCTCTATGAATAGGGGCATCACGTTCAGTTTCCTCACTTTTGAAAGATCGCTGCTTCGATATCCAACATCCGATATTCAAGAGTGTGAGATAGTGGCTAGGTGCAAAGCTTTTATTCCCGAAGGTAATCATGTCGTCCTTGTCCTGATCTTCTTGTTTTACTGAGCCTGTGAGTAGTGTGTCATCTAGGAGCTTTGCCCAAAGCGAGGACCCCATGAGTCTGTAGGCATGTATGAGGAGGTGTTTGGGTCTGGGGTGCAAGAGATACAAGAAGATGAGGTTGATGTTGATAAAAGTCTAGCAACGGAAATTGCCAAAAGCAACCTTTCCCGCAGAACTGGATATGATTGGATGAGCATGCAAGTAACGCGTCAGTACTCCAAATATCGCTGATCTTCAATGGTTGAGAGCTATGCGGCGAGTGTTCGCATTTTTACCGATAACATTTCAGAAGGGGCCCTCTCTATAGAGCGGCGCTCAACCATTGATAATGTGTGTCATGGGTGAGAAGGTCACAGGTCTATCTTCTTCTTCTTGTATGCGTGCTTATTTACTGACTCCCATGTGGACGTTCCTTTTGACAAGTTCAACATGGGTGTGCTCTGTACTCTAAAAGTAGTGCCCACCCAACTACACCCGAACTCTTGGGCGTCTCTTCGAGCCTTCCGCTTGTTGGCGGAGATGTTTCGATTGAGGTCATCTCCTCATGCCTTTTTGCATTTTTATAATTCTCGTCATGCTAGCCTGGTTAAGTGGCTATCACTAGTAAGCTAATCAGGAGCTGCTCTTTTTACTCCTTTATGTTCTTTTTATAAGTATTTCAAGAATATGTTTTTCAAAATTTGTATTTCGCCCTCCAGTAGGCGTTAATTTTTTAATGAGATTATTCCCAAGTTTCATTTGTATTGGACCCAGGATCTCGTTTGTTATCTCCCTTGGTCAAGGTTGTCTATGACCGATGACAACAAGAATATGTTTGATATTTTGGATCAGTTTTCACAGCGGCTTCTAATTTGGAACATACTTAAGATTTTTCTTTCTTTTCAGCGTTGGATGGATTTGAAGGGTATGTATGTTTATTTTCTTCTGAATATTCGTTGGTTTTGACTCTACTGAATCAAATATTGCTTTTCAGCTATCATGGCACAATAGGGCGGTGAGTTCTTGGAGTGTTTAATAAAATCTGAGCAGGCTCTCAAGATTGACAAGGCGTCGGGTTCTGCCGTCCCCGTCCAAACAGTGTCTCCTTCTCCCGCCTTCATTGATCTTGAACCTCCTGCAACAACTGACAAAAAGGCTAAGAAAAAAGACCGAGCAAAGAGGCACCCTTCTTTTTGTCACTTGTTGAAGAGGTCTCAACAGGAGACTCCTAACGTCGGGGTAAGCAATGCCAATCGACTCTTTGGCTCGACTTCCTTCCACAAGGGCGTCAACATTTTGCTCTCTTTGGCGGAAAGGGGAGCATTCATTGCCACCTCCACTAATGATCTTGCTGCCGCTTGTTTGGAGATGCAAACCCGAGCTCTTGTCTACGTCAATGTGTTGAGGATGGATCTTTCCAAGTGCTCATCCTTGGAAGTTGTGAGCTTAAAGAAGGAGTGGGTGGCCTCTGGTGGTTCCCTGAAAGCTTCCCTTGATGCCAACACGGTCCAGGGCGAAGCCTTAAAGAAGGTGAAATCCAAGTGTGACACTCTCAGCCAAATTTGAGGCGCTCGAGAGAGAGAAAAATAAGCTCTTTGGTGATTTGAAGAGTGCTGAGGAGAACTTAGTTGAGGCCACGACCGCTCATGACCAAGTCGTGTCCGAGAAGGTGCAGATGAAGTTGAATGACATGAAAGACTATGTTTTGACAGTTCACTCCCAATCATTCCAACAGGTCGTCCGCCAAGCAGTCTTGTTGTATGGCGCCCAAGAGGAGAATGAAATAGGCGAGAACAAAGACGTCTACAATGGGCAACTGGTGTCGATTGAAGAGATCCCCACCCCTAGTGCACATTAGGACACAACGGTTATTGAGGAGGAGTCGCCTGAGGACGAGGAGAGGACGCCCTAGAGTTGGCTTTGTGGAAGAAATTTTTTGAAGGTCGCTGTGTGAGCATCTCAAGCCAATTGTGGCTTTTTTAATATTAATGACTCTTTTGTTATCATTCCTTGCACTTTATTTTCTATTAGAACTGCCTAGGCACGAGATAGTTGTTTGTTTAACGCACTACCCCTATCGTGTTTTGTAATAACATGCCCTTCAATATAATCGTCTCTATCAATTAATATAGAGGCTTGCCTTCGGGTGCGCTCACCCTACCCAAGGTCTTAAGTTATGTGTGACTACTTTCCCATATCAACGTAAAGGCATCGGAGCTCGGCCCCATGGAGCCCGGCTAGAGCTCAACTCGGGAGCTTGACATACTAGAGCTTAGTTAGATGTCATCCTCGGGAGCTCAGTCATGGTTGTCCTTGAGCTTGGCATTCTGGAGCTTGGCATTACAACTCTCCTCGAACTTGATGTCGGAGCTCGGTATTCAAGCTCATCCTCAGAGCTCGACCATGAAGCTTGTCCTCGAAAGCTCCTCCACAATTGTTGTTGAGCGTGGCCTCAAAGCTCGCCATTCTGAGGCCATGAAGCTCGATACTTTGGAGCTCGAAGAGAGCTCGGCCATGATTGTCATTGAGCATGGCCTTGGGGCTCGCCATTATGAGCTCGACCATGAAGCTCGGTATTCTATAGGTCGAGCAAAGCTAGTCCTTGGGAGCTTGGCCACGATTGGTTTTGAGTGTGGCCTCCAAGCTCGCCATTCTGAACTCGGCTTTGAAGCTCGGTACTATGGAACTCGAAGATAGCTCGTCCTTGGGAGCTTGGCCGCGATTGTCGTTGTCGTGGCCTCGGAGCTCGACATGATAGAGCTCGATCATGGAACACAGCTTGGGAGCTCGGCCATGATTATCGTTGATGTGGCCTCGGAGCTCAGCTAGGGCGACTTCTAATTTGAGATCTCAATGTAGTGATACTTTCCCTTCAAGTTATGGGAGGTCATGATGGAGTGACGAGTTCCTCATTTTTACTAAGTTATGGGAAGTCACCATGGAGTGACTCTGCTCCATTTTTTCATAGCCATGGGGTGTCACCTTGGAGTGACAGTGCCCAATTTTTTCTATGCGATGTCACTTTAGAGTGACACTGCCCCATTTTTTCTATGTTATGGGAGGTCACCTTGGAGTGACATTGCCCATTTTTCTATAGGAGGTCACCTTGGAGTGACATTGCCCCATGTTTTCTATAGGAGGTCAGCTTGGAGTGACACTGTCCCATTTTTTCTTATTTATTTGCTTTTTGATCGGGTGATTGGTTGAGCAATTACGCTTTTAACAATATATTTTGGGTGATACAAAGATTTTTAGCGAAGCCTTTTCTTTAATAAACTTGCGGAACTTAAAAAAGATACAATTAGTCGTTGGATTACATTGGACTTCAACTGAAATAAAACTTTAAGTGCGCGGCATTCCACGTCCAGGGTATTGGTTTTCCAGGCAGGGTCTCTAAGCGGTATGCTCCTTTTCTCACCAAGCTCTGAACACGAAAGGGTCCCTCCCAGTTGAACATGAACTTTCCTTCGTCTTTTCTCACATTGCAATGCATCCTCCACACTTTTTTTTAAGGTTGCCTAGACGAAAGCATCTCGATTTCACTTTTGAATTGTACCTTCTTGTTGTCCTTAACTTTCCAACCTCATCTCTGATTTTTTTCTTTGTCTTTGAGTTCTCTAATGAGATCTAAGCTAGCTGTTAAGATTTTGTTGTTTGGATAAGTCTAGTAGTTGTCAACACAATATGGGGACTCAAACTTCAACGGGGATCATGGCATCAGTACCATAGGTTAGGCTATAAGGTGTCTCTTGTGTTGAGGATTGCCCTATACGTCCAAAGTACTTCCAATAACTCCTTGGGCCACCTTCCCTTGGCCACACCTAATCTTTTCTTAAGTTCGTTGAGGATGACTTTGTTGGCAGACTCAACTTGCCCATTGGTCTGGGGGTGCTCCACTGAACTTGTCACATGCCAAATACCTAAGCCCTCATAGAAGTTAAGGAGTCCTCGGTTCTGTAAATTGTCTTCCATTATCGATTACGACTGTGTGGCACGCCAAAATGACACACTATGCTCTTCCATACAAAATCTTGCACTTCTCTTATTGTGAGGGAGGCTAGCAACTCGACCTCGATCCACTTAGTAAAGTAGTCAATTACCACAAGGAGGAATTTTTACTTCCATTTTCCTTGGGGAAAAGGTCCTATGATGTTCATTCCCCATATGGCGAAAAGGCCACGGGGGCGTAATGTTGTGCAAGATCTCGGGCTTACTATGCAACAAGTTCCCATATTCTTGACATCGCTTACACTTCTTGAAATATTCAACACAATCCATTTGAATTGTGGGCCAGTAGTATTCGACCTTCACCACCTTGTTTGCTATGCTTCTCGCCCCTAAGTATAGTCCATAGATTCTAGTGTGCATCTCTTATAGGATATACTGTGCTGGACTTTGGGAGACACACTTCAACAACGGTTGAGAGTATCCCCGCCTATACTAGTCTCCTCCAATCAAGACATATTGAGCGCTCTTTGCCCTCATCAACTTCTCGTCTTCGCCCTAGTAGTCCCCACTCTTGACAAAGCGCTTTATTTGTTCAAACCGTGTCTTCTCGGTTTCCACCGCCATGATGTTGGCTTGCTCATGGCTGACACTGGGGTAGAGTAGTTGTTGGATGACTGGCTTGTGGCAACTCCTCTTCTTAGTACATGCCTGCTTTGAAAACAAGTCGACCCTATCATTGTGCTCCCTTTGATATGGACTACCTTGGCGGTATCGAACTTTTGTAGCAGCGTTTGCGCTTTGTAGTAACATCAAAGTAGGGGTGGGTCCTTTACTTAAAATTCTCCACTTAGGTGACCTACCATGAGCTGAGAGTCATTGTTGCATACTTGGTGCTCTGCTCCCATATCTCGCTCTAAGTCTAGTCCTGCCAATAACGCCTTATACTCTGCTCCATTGTTTGAAGTTTTGAAACCAAACTTAAGGGATTGTTGAACCGTGAGATCTCCCGGTCCTTCCAATACGATTCCTGCTCCCGCCTCTTTGGGATTTGATGATTCGTCAACATGCAGGATCCATAGTTTTGTCTTCTCGGGCTCATGGCTCATTTCGACGACAAAGTCGACCAAAATTGGGACTTGATGGCCCCTCTCAGTTCATACTGGATTCTATATCCAGACAATTCTATTGACCAGCCAATCATATCCCTGCCAAATCTAGTTTATCTTGACGATGGGGTAATCAATTTTGATAATGATTGGGTGATTTTGGAAGTATTCCCTCATTCTCCTGGTCGTTGTCACCAACGCTAAGGCCACTTACTCGATCATCTGATACCTCGTCTCTGTCTCTTGATGTTCGGCTAATAAAGTATACGGGTGTTTGTTCCCCACTAACATCTTGGACAAATACTGATCTTATAGCCTCTTGGATACTAAGAGGTACACGAGGATGGGTTCATGGGGAATGGGCTTCTGTATCACAGGAGGGCTTGCCAAGAAGTCTTTTAAATCTACGTAGATTTTTTCGTAAGTGTTGTCACATTGAAAGCACAATGTCTTCTTAAGCAACCCAATAATGAGCTTCATCTTCTCGCCTATTTTTGGCATGAAGATAGCGTTGTAAACCTTCCAATCAATCTTTGTACCTCCTTGACGCTTTTCGAACTCTGAATCTCGGTGATAGCTTGGCATTTATCAGGGTTGGCCTCAATGCCATGATGTGTCAACATGAAGCCCAAGAACTTACCGCCCTCTACGACAAAAACTCACTTGTCAGGGTTCAAACGCATACCTACCGCCCTCAATGCGGCGAACACCTTTTGCAAGTCCTGAATGTGGCTATCACAAGATTCGGACTTCACAACCATGTCGTCAACATAGACCTTTACATTTCGCCCAATGAGGTCCTTGAATAACTTGTTCATCAATCTTTGATACGTCACTCCTGCATTTTGCAAGCCAAAGGGCATCATTTCATAGAAAAAGTTAGCGTCATCAGTCATGAACGTTGTCTTCAACTTATCTCGTGGATGGATACTGATTTGGTTATAGCCTAAATAGGCATCCAAGAAGCTAAGCAACTTGTGCCCTGACACTCTATCCACTAGGCGGTCAATGCTCGATAGTGGATATACGTCATTGGGGCTGGCTTTATTTAGATCAATGTAATCTGTGCACATCTTCCACTTGCCATTTGGTTTTTTAACTATAATCACATTTGCCAACCACACAGTATAATGCGCTTCTTGAATGAAATCGGCCTTCATTAGCTTCTCAGTCTCCGCTCTTGTCACCTTGTCGCCTGTCGCTTCTCCTCGTCCAATTTTCTTTTCTTCTGAGCTATCGGCCTTGCTTCCTTGCATATCGACAATTTAAGGACGATGATGCTAGGATCAACGCTTGGTATGTCAGTTGCCATCAATGCAAACATATCAACATTTGCCTACAACACACTGCCGAATTTTTCTCTCTCTTCTTTTGATATAGAGGCTTCAATCTTGGAGGTGTGTTACTGGTCCTTCAACAGGATCACATTCGCTTCCTCCCCATGTTCTACTCGTATCTCATTTGTTCTCGGATCTAAGTTTGCTAGTGCCACCATGTGCACATGTGCAGGACTTCTCTTCCTAACGTGCTCTACGGGTCTCTCCACCTCTCGCCCTTGACTAACTAGCTCAACCTTCAAATTGGTGGCATAACATTCCCTTACTGTCTTTTGGTCCATATGTTTTATGGTTACATCCCCCGACGGAGATGGAAACTTCATGGCCAGGTGAGGAGTTGACACAATCATGTCTTTTGGCCTTCCCAACATGTTGTAAGATGTGTTGGCATCCACCAACAGATAGTGGATATTGATCGTCCTACTATCCATTCTTCCCTCCTTAAACTTGGTGTATAGGTTAATGTACCCACGCGTATCGACTCGCTCTCCCAAAAAGCCTACAATTTGGTCCTCATAGTGTTGTATCTTTGATTTTGGTATTTGAAGCTTCTTGAAGGTCTTACAATAAAAGATATCGACCGAGCTACCTTGATCGACTAAGATTTTCATGACAGCAAAGTTCTCGATCTCGATTGTGATGACCATGGGATCATCTTGGTGGGGTCGATGCCCTTGAAGTTGGTGTAGTGAATGTGATGCGAGACATCCTCCGTCAAAGTGGGGTGGTTACAACATTCACAACTTGGACCGCCCTGAGGTGCTTCTGTCTCACTAAAGCAGTCGGTCTGCCCCCGGTAAATCCTCCGCTATTTTGTTGATCACTCCCCTGAGTGTAGAGTTCTGAGGTTGTCGGCGGGAGGGGGTGATGTCAATTCGTTGGTGGCGAGGAGGTCTCGGCTCTTCCTTCGATCATACTCTCTCGTTGGTACCCCTTGGGTAATGGTTCTCAGGAGTTCCCTCCTCCCTAATCCTTTCACTGGTCGTTGTATAAACCGCCTCAGATGACCAGCCTGTGTGAGCTCATCTATTTTGTCTTTCAGTGCCACATAGTCCTTGGTATTATGGCCGTAATTCTAATGGAAGCGGCGACGTTTGCCTATGTATGTGTTTCGCAGAGTAGGTGCCTTTCGCAGTGCAGGGAGGAGGTCAGCATGCAAAGCTTCCTCAAGAAATCTGCCTCGGTTTGTATTACGAGGCGTGTAGTGTGGGAATCTGGGTGGCCTTACTTCTCTTGGCTTTGCGAATGATGGAGGTGGAGGTCTATTATCTCTCGCCTTGGTCTTCTCGGGGGCTACCTTGGCCTTGACTTAGTTTCAGAATTCTCTCAATTCCTCAAGTTGCATGAACTTGATGGCTCTCCTCCTCAACTCGTCGAGCTCGGATGTAGGTCTCTTCCAAAGGCTATCAGCAAACGGTCCGAGATGTAAGGCGGTAACCATGCGATGTAAGGCCACCTCTGGGTTGAGCTCTCAGATTTGGAAAGCCAACTTCCCAAATCTCTCCATGAACACTCGTAAGGATTCTCTTTTCTCTTGTCTAACGTTCACGAGTGCCAACAATGTTAAGTGATGCAGCTTGCTGGTGGCAGGGTCTCAAAGCAGTTAATGGGGCGTGGCGGTAATCGGGTGAACTAGCTTAAAGCAGTTCCATTTAAAGAGGTCGGGACACTTTACACAATATAGCCTCGTCCACAGTGTATGGGCTCAGTGATTGTTTGGTGAGTTGGCACTGTTGTATCATGTTATGGCTGAGTACATGTCCGTCAGCCTTGACCGTACAATAACAATATCTCTATTATTATTGTTTAACTTTTGCATTAGTAAAAAGAGAAAAAAATGGAAATAGTATCTTTTGGACGTCTTGGTAGAAAATTGTTCCAACAAACAAAGATGATTGCGTTATACTAGAACTTTTAAGTATGTACATGGTAAAGAATTGGGATAGATCACCTCTTTCCACCTCTTAGGGTCAACATTTCTTTTATAGGGAAAGACCCTGCTAAGCTTTCAATCTTTCCCAATTTTAAGGGGTTGGTATGGTTTTTATTACGTAAGATTATAGTTTTTTTTAGAATTCTTGTAGTTAGTCGTAATTGTTTAGTTGGTTAAGTTCTTTTTCTAGATTCATAGTGATAGTGTTAAGATCTCCTCAAGGGTTCTTATTTAGTCAATGAGGGATGTTTCTATGATGAATACTATTTTTAACTTTAAGAACATTGGTTTTAAGATTGACAGACATATTGATATTGCCTAAAACTCGATATGTTATTATGCATGGTCCACAAGTTGTAGGCTTCTTGGATCACCACATCTCGACTAGCATTGAGTGGCATGTAAGAGTCAAACCTACCAAGTCTCTTCCTCTTTGGTGTTCTCCTCAATGGTGATGTACTTCACTGCACAAACTCGGAGCTCGTCCATGTTGGAGGGTGGTTTTACAAATAGGGCGTTGATGAAGAGGCCAGGCTTTAGTCCCACTGTAAGTGCATACATTGCCACAACAAGATGAAGGTTAGGGATGTTGAGGCAAGCTTTGACAAAGCGAGCCATGTTCTGTCTAAGTGACTCATGTTTGCCTTGAGTCACATGTTGGAACGAGGCTGAGGAGGTAGCCATCGGTTTGCTATCTATAAACCGAGTTATGAACTTTGAACACAGAGTGCGAAATGAATCGACCAAATTTTGTGGTAGTGAATAATACCACTTGAGGGTTGTTCCTTTGAGTGTGGTAGGGAACAATTTATAGTGCATCCTTAAGTCTCCAAAGAAGAGGTTGACCTGGGTCATATAGGCCTTAATGTTCACATCTGAATCCGAGGTCCCATCATATGAATCCACCTTTGGCCACTTCCACTTGTTAGGGAGTTGTGCTTCCATGACCTCGGTGATGAATGGGTGGAAGCCTTCCATGTATGCTTCCAGCTCGACATTAAGACGAGGAGTTGTAGTTTGGCAGAATGAGAGCTCTTGGTTGACTTCTCGGGAAATCTTGACAATCTTCCCTTGATTGGCTGTGTTAGAGCTGAGTCTGACCTTGGTTCATCCTTTTCGATCCACACCTATAGAAGAGTTGTGAACAATCCTGGACTTTCCTTCGTGGTCAACTCGTGCTTTTTTTAGGATGATAAAATCTCCATCTTCTCAGCTTTCACCCTCACCTTCTTGTTCGGAGGTGGTTATCCTGGTGGTTGTTGTCCTAGTGGTGGTTGGACTAGAGTTCATTGTTCATTCTCGGCTTTACGAGTGGCCTGCTCGTTTTGAAGATCTGTCAGTTGTTATTGTAAGGTTTCCAGCTCATTTCAATGGCTTCCCTTTGATCCACCGGCCTTTTTTTTAGGCCTGCCATTGCATCTTTCATACTGTTTTGGAGGATAGTCTCCATGTGGGCTTTGATAGCTTCGGGTGTTGTTGGATCCATCTCAAGGTGGAGTGGAGGTATGATCGATTGACTTGATAGTGGGGCGACACTGAGTACCTGGGTAATCCTAGCCCCACGATGGGCGCCAAATGTTCTTAGGATCCGAGCTGTTGTAGTTTTAAGGTCTGGCAAGAGATCCACCTATAGAAGACCCTCTGACAAATAAGTAAGTACGTTATCAATGTAGTGAGTAAGGGATAGTGTATTAGTGAGTATGAAAGATTAAGTGATAAGTGAGTAATACTTCTTGTAACAGGTGCTATATATAGGTTTTGGGCGGAGCTGGTTTGTAAATTTTGGGTATGATCATAGCTAACCCGAGGATATCAAACGAGGGTAGTACAATTATCTTTATGTCTTCACCCGTTTGTTAGTGTAGAAATAAGGTATTAAAAAAATAAAAAGAAATGTAACTTTTTTAAAATAACATATACTAGAATTTTCTTATAAGTAATGAACACTAGTAGAAAATGGTCTTCAAAGTCGATTCTGAAAGCCCCTTAGGCGACGTTGAATGTTTTCAAAATCATGTCGGTTTCTCAACCGACGCCATATAGTCAGCCACCACATCGGTTTAAACCAGACACCGACGTCAATGACCCATTTTAAAAGTAGTTTATAGGATTGTTGAAGAGGCAACACCACGTCGGTTATTTGGTCAAAACTGATGTGGTCTTTGTTCGACATTTTAAAATTGAATTGCGAACACCATGTCGGTTATGGCCAAAACCGACGTGGTGTAGTGGCAGACCACGTCAATTGTGTCCCAATAACTGACGTGGTGATTCCTCTTGTAATTATTTTACATACAACACTACGTCGATTATGGTCAAAACCAACGTGGTGCATCCTTTACCATGTCGGTTTTGGCCAAAAATGACATGGTGTATGTGTTTTTTTTAAATATACAAAACAAATTATCTATTAGCCCCCTGCATAATAGTTCAGAATCCAACCAAAATACAATTAAGAATTCAATTATCATATTACAATGGCAATACAATACATATATAATTAAATATTTACACTAATCTACATAAATACAGTGTTATATACACTTATAATCTACACTGATCTGCAAACTACTTTTAAGTTGGAGAAAATATCTTGCCTATTCCCTTTGAAGATCTTGTATTGTTTCCTTATCCAATGGCTTTGGGTATTGAAAACCATGAACCAAATGTACATGTGTTATGGAGCAGTGAAACTTGAAAAACATTTGACATATCTACAAACTTAAGACATGTTCTTACCTGCTCCCAAGAATCGGTGATGCCAACTCGTGCTATGGTTCTCATCCAGTGCATGATAATATCCACATTCCCAACCTCCTTGTTGCTTATTGCACTTTCATTAAAGTTGAATCATCAAATAATTGAATGCTAATTTTAATAAACTTACTTTAGAATTAAATACCTTAAGATATATCCATTGGAGGTTTTGAGATGTGGATGTAGATCTTCCTCCAAGAACATTACAAGTATTCATTGCACTAAAATCCAAGATGTTTAGTAAATTGCATATTATACAACAAAAGAGTGATATATATTATTGTCAACACCCAATTTCGTCCGGACAAATAAAATTATTTCAAAATAAAAAAATATATAAAATTAAAATAAAATTGTGTTATGTAGTTTTTATCATACTTTGTCATTTAAGTAAATAAAAGTAAAAAAAAAAAAAGTTTTGGTTTCATTCTATTTTATGAATAAAGTTTTAAAAATAAAATTCGTAAAAAGGAAAAAAATAAAGAAAATCAGTCCATTAAAATTTAAAAATAATAATAATAATTATAATAAAAATAAAATTGTTATTAAAATGTTGTCATGCCACATTCTCTCTCTGTCTGCCTGCCTTTTCTGATGCCCATTAATGATATGAATATTAATTGAAATAAACTCAAAAATTATAGAAATGTTAGAAATTTGATTTGATTATTATTCTGATGATTCTGCTTAATAGTGTTTAAATGCTGATTTTGATTTTCAATTAAATGTTGATTGTCTAATAATTGGTGCGTTTTCTTTTTGAATTGTTATGCTCATCCTTTTTAAAATTGTTATTAAAATGTTCTAAAATAGTAAATATATTTCTTTTTTAAATTAAGATGATTTGTTTTGTTTTTCGAAAAGTAGAAAAAAAAAATATAAATATATATATTTCGAAATAATAGTAATAGTAATAATAATAGTAATATTAAAAAAAAAAAAAAA
>Ga0209489_103260_pt1 | contig 31903 bp, 15 predicted proteins | sample SiratrowhiteBW_FD_187527 | JGI IMG/M metagenome (GOLD analysis project Ga0209489, IMG submission 187527) | Root nodule microbial communities of legume samples collected from California, USA - Siratro white BW (SPAdes) (version 2) | ecosystem: Host-associated > Plants > Roots > Nodule | place...
TTTATAATAATAATGTTAATAATAATAATATTTAATAATACTATTATAATAATAATATATTAAAAATAATAATATAAATATTTGTATATGAATTTATATGCGAATTTAATTTTTATGTAATAAGTCTGGATACAAATTCGTATGTAATTTCGTATAATTTTAATTTTTAATATGAATTATATTATATATGAATTTATATACGGATTAAATCTGTATGTAATATCCTAGACAAAAAATCCGTATGTAATTTCATATGTAATGTTGAATTTTAATATAGATTATATTACATATGAATTTACATACAAATTAAATCCGTATGTAATATCCTGGATGTAAATCCGTATGTAAAAATTCGTATGTAATGTTGATTTTATATAAGGATTTGAATTCGTAAATAATTCCATATGTAATGCTGATTTTACATACGAATATAAATCCATAGATAAAATTCTGTATATAATATAAATTTTACATACGGATTTTCATCTGTATGTAATTTCCGTAGATAATTCAACTTTTTTTTGTAGTCAACGACTTTATCAAAACAACGATTCATATTAAATAATATAATCATGATAAAGAAAAAAATTACTTTATCATATATTTAAAATTGTCAACATAGTAATTAGTTGATATGCACACATATATGATAACAAATTCTAAATTATATCAAGGACTTTATCAAAACAACTATTTATATTAAATAATACAATCATGATAAAGAAAAAAAAAATTACTTTATCATGTATTCAAAATTGTTCTTATGCATACATATATGTTTTCAACATTTTCTTTATGCTAACACAAATCCTCCTCAAAATTTTAGATATTTAACTTAAATTTTAAGTTCTAAACCTTAAATTAAATCCTACACAATAATGACAGTGAATAGTATTTTTATTTTTTATTTAAAATTTTTATCTTATTGGTAAAAATACTTCTTTCCTTGTTCACCTTTAGCTACTATTATCATACTATCTTCTGAGTATGGATCATCACCCATCATTTGTTGACTCTCCTTCAAAGATCTCACCATCTCATCTAGTTATAGTGTACTCTTCTGAGCTAGCTTTGAATGCCTTAGTGGGCTACTTGGGTAGTGAAACCAACAAAAGTAATATTATTAATATTCTTCTCTTATACATTTATTCATTGGTCTAGATACTAGCTCATTCATTGAACTCGTCAATTTGATTAAACAAATTATCTTCCTCTTTCATCTTTGATTGATTTATTAAAGTTGTTGACACAACCTTACTTTATAACAAATTCCACAACTTTCTTGGAGAGGTTTAATATGGTCACTTTAATTTGTGGAGCTAATGCCAATTAAATTGTGCTTCTTTTCTAAATTGAACTCAATTTGAATCTTTCATCTCACAAGATTTTTCCTCTTCTAAAGCACAATCAAGGCCTTCCAGGACCAATAGTTTTAAATTGTATATCATTAGGAGAAATTCATCCTCTCTTCAAATGAAGGAACATCAAATAAAAGAGCAACAATGTGTTGTAGTAATCTTTAGTGGAAGAAAATAGTAGTGTATTCAAGTTTCTATGGAGTTTGAAGACTTTCCCAAACCCACAACACTTTGGGTGGAGAATGCTTTTAAATAAGATTCAAACTAGGGTCAAGTTGTTGAATAGAGGGTGTAGGTGGGAGACATAAGGTGTGAATTATGCAAGGAAATAGAGGAGACAACCAAACATCTCTTTTTTTACTTGCAAAATATTTCAAAGGATGTAATAATTATGTGATAGGTGGGTGAGATTAAGTTCAGTCCATCATAATCAATTAATGGTTAACTTTCAACAATTCCATTATCAAGAGTTAAAGATAAAACAAAATACAACATGGAAGGATATGCAGTTAGCTATCATCTAGGAAATTTGGAATCATAAGAATAAAGCTGCATTTAGGCAAGGAAAGATAGATAAAGAAGAAATTTGGTGTTTGACTCAGTTAGAAGCCTAGATATGGATAAAAAAAACAAATGAAAAAAAGTTGTATTTTCATATGCATAGTGGTATCAATGTCCATTGCAATGGCTTAAAACTTTGTGAAATACTAAGCTAAGGTAGTAATGCTGCTTGTTATGGATAAGTATAAATTATTAGTAAGCAGCAAGGACAAATGATAATAATTGGGTGGCTACCGTTATAGGGCTAGCCTTAGTATAAGGTGATATTCCATGCTTGTTTTTATATAACTTACTTTGTACATAATATAGGATCAGTAGGTGGAATCTATGTTCAACTAGATATTATAACAAGCAGAACTTTTTTGTAACAAGTATTGTTGCAATGTTTTGTATAAATTAGGAAGTATGGATATATAGGCACATGTATCACTCTTGCATCTAGGGTAAGATAACAATTACTGCCAAATAGAGTGAACCTAGCAAGTTTGCCTCTAAGCTTTGGTATTTTATTTTGTCTTAACTGTTTTTCGTCATTCTTAGGAAAACTGTTTTCTTGGTGTTGTTTATAAGTTAAGCTAAAAAGATTTTGGTAAAGGTCTTGTGTTGTTTGGGTGCAAACTTGAGTCATGGAATACTGAAGATATTTGGATACGGTTGCACAGAACAAACACCACATGGTTACAAGATAAAAAATTCAGTTGAAGTAAAAATTCATATATAATATCAATATTATTTGACATTAGACCGAATGATGTATCTATATAGTTAGTTTTATGTTGGGTGGAAGTTTTATTAGTGTGAGAGGCTTAAATGCAGAGAATTAAATGCCTACACATTTTTACATATTTTTGTATAAAGGTTAGAATATTTCTAAAATACTCTTATATATATATATATATATATATATATATATATATATATATATATATATATATTTAATTTATTCTTTACTGATAAAAAAATAAATAACAACTAACTTCAATAAAATTAGTGCACAAATATAAAAGTAATCTAACAATATTTCGTTTTTCAAAAACACACCACACAATGTTAATTAATGTTTACAATAATTTCTTACTTTCTCCTTTTTCTCTTTTTATGTATTAACTAATGTGAGATTTTGATGAATATCAAATTTGATTTTCCTTTATACCTTTGATCGCATCTGGTTTCCTGATTGAAGGTTTATGTTTAGAGAGGGAGGTCTAATATATGAACCCCTCAATTGATCTCATCGATAATATTAAGTGAAGTCCTAATTTATTGCGATTTAATAATAAAAATTTTATAAACATTTTTATTGATGAGGTGATATTTTCTTTAAATTTCATTTTATAGAACATTGTTATAATTGAACTGCTAAATTTCTAAAATTATATATTAAAAAAATTTATATATATGCATGTGTGTGGACATATATATAAGTGGCTTTAGTGGTTGTAAAACAATATTATAAATTTGATTCCTATAACCATAAAAAGAGAGACAAGATTAACAGCTTTTTTACAAGAAAAGATAAATAATTAGTGGTGACGTGATGACATAAAAATATCATGTACATTTTTTATTGTATGCATATTGATTATATATTTTCTAAGTTCAGTGACAAACAAGATGATAAGATTCATATTAAATCTTAATTTTGTTTGATAACTTAACTTTTTCACCAAGTAAAATTAATAGGGGTTGTGGTTATAGCATTTAAATATAAATGTGATACGAGTGAAAGAGTCAAGAATTAGTAGTTAGAATGTGAAAAGGAAAAGAAATTAACTGAATACATATTAGAAATTAATTCAGGGAAAGGAGAACATATGCATAAGAAATTCTATTGGTTTTTCTTTATCGTTATATTGTTTCATTGGAATTTGTATTACTTTAATCAGGGATCCGTTATTATTTTACCGTTAAATGTGAATGAAGAAGTTATGGATTGATTTCAATTGATTGAGTCGGTTCAGTCCTTGTAACTCCACAAATATTTTTAATTCTCAAACTTATACCCATAAGCGCCTGAGTGGCTGTTTCATACCGACAATTGTGTCAGTTTTGTTGTTCAAAGTAAAATTGGAATTGATAAACTAATAAGAATCACTTTAATATTTATTAATTAACAAGCACAAAGGGTCTAAGCTTTCACATTAATCCTACTGAATACTTCAGTTCAGTTTACTTGTCTATCTCTTTCACATATCATACACATAAGTGCTTCTGGAATCGACTTATCATGTGTACTTAAACAGATATATACCGTTAAACAACACGTTACTTATAACCCTTTCGACATTATAAGATGACATCAAGCTTAACGTTAAACACACAACATTTGTACAAGTACTATGGATATGGTGGCTTTGGAGTGTGACGACCATTAGCCCCAGATGGAGGGTAGTCATGGAGTTCGATGTCCATCCTCTCAGCAATAGTTGCCTCCACCAGCTGCCACTTTACACCAGTTATCACCTGTATATTCATATTCACACATGGAACATGAGCTTCTTTCTATATATCTAATAACCAATTGAATTCATCATGCATGCGTCTTAAACAAGGTTTTAAACTGTGGCTATACTTGTGATTTTGTGGTAATTGTAAAAAAATACGACTGTGACATAATCATAGTTAGGTGTAATCATTAAAATATGACAAAAAAAAAATAAAATTGAATCACTTTCTAAAACTGTGATTTCAAGTATCTTAGTTAGTGATATGATGCATCTAATCAAGACATCAACTTTGTATATATATACCTTGTGGTTGTGGATATTCCCCCTTGCAAGATCAAGAACTTTAGGATCTTGCATAAGGCTTTCGGTTCCTGTTTATAAAGAAGAATTGAGAAGATGAGGAACAAAGAAGAACTGCATCTCTACAAGAATAAAATTGGAAAACGGTTGTAGAGTTTACTTGTAATCGGGACTGCTTCAAGGCATACAAAATGAGAGAGTCCAAAAAGGATTACAAGCAGGAGGAGAGTGCCCTTCATTCTTGTTTAGTATAGTAATAGACAACTTCTCAAGAAAATGCTCTTTGTTGTGTTACTTCACACACACAGGTCTCAATATTTATACATGTAGATTATTGATTTTTTAGAATATTCCTTTTAGTATCTACAGTGCATATATCATGGAGGGGGCAATGAACTTCCAACTTCAACGCGTTTCCACTTTGAAAAGCTTTCATCAGTTAATACGGGGTGCTGGGCCGGAATTATAATTTTTGGTGGACATGATGAAATTATATATATATATATATATATATATATATATATATATATATATATATATATATATATATATATATATATAGTAAGTCAGAATGACAGCAAAAAGTTGAGCACCACAGAATGGAAAGTGGAATATGACACAAAAATGTTGGGGCACGGTGGAAAAAACCCAACCTGGTACACTAATCCAAGTCAAGGTTACGTGACATATTTATAGCCATGAACCTATATTCCATTGTGAATAGTGTGGAACAGTAGAAAATAGGTATACATCCATGAAAATAAATAAAAGATTGAGCACATCAGATTTGCACCTCTACTAAGTCCACTCGTATATAACAAAGGTATAAGGCAAACGCATTTGGCACGAGATGTGGTAGTGATTTTTAGTATTTGAAAACGTTAGAAATTCAAGCTTAAGCGGAGAGTCCTATTAAATGATCAACAATATGTAAGGAGAAAAATCTTTAAATTTATTGTTTTATGGTTTTAGGTTTGAAATGTTATCATGGATATAAGATGAATCTTCTCAATATGTATGAACTCTCCTTTTTTACGAGAACAACTTTAGGTTATAGAAGATTAAGATGAAAATTCTTTTGATACAATAGGCCTTGAGGAGGTAGAAAATCTTTTGTTGTATGTTTGATCTTATGGGTTTATCTCATAGATTAAAGTTTGAGACTAATAAATATGTGTCCAGTAGACTGTTTGAGTATGTTCATGCATATCGTTGAAGTTTAAACAACTTTACTGTATGAAAACTTGGAAGAAATTGTCTGCATACAACCTAAGAGTTTGTTGAAGGTCAAGGAATTGTGTGTGACATGCATTACTTGAAACATAATTCATGATAGTAGTACTAGAGGTTTAATGACTTCGTGATTTTAGAGGATTAGTATTGATAATTGTGTCCACATTTTAAAAAAGAAGAAAAGAGTGAGTTTTTCTTGCTTTTATATGTAAAAGATATTTTTATTATTAGCTAATATAAAAATGAGAGAAAACAACTCAAATAAAAATTATGTTTAAAATTTGAGATTAAAGGTCTTAGTTCCATGAACTGAATACTTGGGAAGCATACATAGAGATTAGAAAGTTGAAGTGTTATGTCTATTTTAGCAAGGATATTTGAAGAAGGTTGTTAAAATATTTAGAATGCATGTATTTAAACTTGTATGTACACCTTTGGGTTGTCATACGAAGTTCTCAATTACCCAAGTTCCTAGTTTTAAAGAAGAGAAAAGGAAGATGAACATATTCTAATGAAATAGGAAGTATGATATATGAGATGGTGTGTAGCATACCAGATCTAGCTCATGAAATTTGTTTGGTTAGTAGGTTCATAGTGCATCTTGGACATGCTTATTAGGAAACTTTGAAGTGGGTATTGAGATATGTCAACAAAATAGTATAATCTAGATTAGTATATAGACAATTTACCTTCGATGGAGAAGTTATAGAAAGGTTTGTATATGCAAACTATGTAGGTACTGCTTTGGGTCATCATACGAAACTCTAAATTACAATCTCCTAGTTTTAAGAAAGAGATAAGGAAGATGAAGATCAATTCATGTTCTAATGGAGTAGGGAGCAAGATATATGGGATGGTGTGGAGCAAACCAAATCCGGATCATGTTGTTGATGTGGTTAGCAAGTTTATAGTGAATCCTAGACACACTCATTAGAAAACTTTGAAATGAGTGTTGAGATATTTCAACAAAATAGTATCATTCAGACAAGTGTATAGACAATCTATCTATGGCGGAGAAAGTATACAAAGGCAAGTTGATTTTTGAGTATGTTTTCATGTTGTTTGGAACTTCAATGTTTTGGGAAGAAGGCTCTATGGTTAAAGGGATGATAGGAGAACCAAATATTGTGCAAGATTTTTGTTACTTTTATTGTGATAGTCAAAATGTCATACGTCTAGCTGATCATAAAATATAATGATATAAATAAACAAATTGATTTATAATATGCTTTGTTAGATATATTGTTGAGTTTGGGAAGGTTACATGATTATGAATGTAGCTTCAAAGGATAATCTTACAAAAAATTTTACAAAGTTTTTACCAAGATTGAGATTTTAAATGTTGTTTAGAGCATATTAATTTTTTATTTAAGGATAAAGGAAAGTGATGTAAGTTCTTCCATGATTTAGAAGTCAAAATGAAGAATTATGATGTATTGGTTCTAAATCATGATCGTCTAAAGTCTAAAGAATACAAAAAACTACCTAGAGTGTCTAATATATAGTGTTAAATTTAGTTAGATCGTCCATTATTTACCACATGTATTTTTTATATATGATGTTTTGTCTTAACTGTCTTAATGATTTTCTATTATTTCTTAGTTTTATAAATAGAGACATGTTATATTTTTTGAACTACATTGTGTTAAATGTATTCTTTGTACATAAAACCTTTTGATATAATACAATTTCTTTCATTCTTATTCAATTAAGGTACTTGTAGATTACTTGAATTCAAGAAAAGTTTGTAATGTCTTGTAAGGGCTCACACTTTAAGAAAATATTTAGAAATTCAAGCATGAGTTGAGAGTGTTACATTGAGTGAAGATGAACCATGTATAAAGAAAAAAAAATTATAAAATCATTATCTTAAGATTTTAAATTAAAGATAATCTCACGTTGTTTTACATAAATTAGTTCTGAAATCATTGGTATCGAATTTTTTTTATATGTATAGACTATCTCTTGAAGAACTAACATGAAGCAACAAGATTAATTTTTTTTATATGAATTGCAATTTATAATGTGTTTTTCTAGGTTAATGCACTATGTGTGGTATATATAAGTTTTGTTTCTCGTCGTGTCGTGTGGGCTAAGTTCGAGAACATGTACATGATGAGGATAAAGAGTCTTTAGGTTGCTGATAAACAAAAAGGTTGTGCACTTTAATTTGAGATGGTGGAAGTCATATTCAATACTTGAAAAAGCATATGAATATTCAAGGCTCTTGCATGTTATTTCGAGTGGGAACAATACTTTTCTCCATTATAGCATATGGGACAATTTAGCAACTCTAATCATCAATGCCAAACATTAGAGATAGGATGAATGTTACTCCAACAGTTTAATTTCCTTATTTACAAGAGAGAATTAATACTTAATACAAGAGAAAATCATTTTAAAATTTATACTAAAATTTCGTATTGGTTAATAATATAAAGTTGTTTAAAATTGTTATTGCTCAACTATATTACAGAAAATATGAACAATTAAATATTAGTTACATATAGTTAAAATTAGAAGTTAAATACATATAATATTTTAAATAAGTAATTAATGATTATAACTAGTTCGAATTATTCTAATCATCCGTACATAATTATATAATGCAAATTCATATTAATTAGTTCTCAAACAATTAACTAAAAGGATATTCTCCTAATGTGTGTCTAAAAAAGTAAAATATACAAATATTGCAAAAACCAATTTCCAAATCAAAATAAATCAAATGAAACTATATATATAGTTTCACAGATTCTTTTAGATATCAGTTTAATATTCCCTTTTTGTCAATAAGGCAATTTTTAATCCAAAAAATAATTTGTTATTTTTAATCTCAATAAGAGTCACTCACAAAAAGGATAGACATTGTAGAAAAGCTACAACCCTAATTCCATGGAGATAAAAAATATATATAAAAATATAAAAACATTGTCATTGTGGATTGAAATTTAATTGTCATTTGTCAAATGGTTGCCATTGGCTAAAGAAAGTTAAGAACACATGCAAGGAAGTGAAGGATGTACTAAACCCATAACCTTTGGAAATAAATATAGTCAACTTCTGGGAAATTCATGGGTACTTTATTGGAAGATAGTAAATTAATTAAGAAAGTGGATTTTGCTTGTATTCACACTTGCTTTTCGAAAGACAAAAACAGCATCAAACCAACCTAAGTTAACTCACTGCTTTATGTCCGCCTACTTTTAGAAAGCAAAACAATAGTCAACTTCGGGGAAATTCATAGTGAAATGTGAAGAGATCAGATCACCAACTTTAATTTAGGAATTGTTTAGAAGAAAAAGTATATAAAAGATGATTTTTTTTAAAGTTAAAATTAAAATTAATTTTATTTTTTAACACTTTTTTAGAAGTTTTTATAAAAAGCTATTGTCAAAATTGATATCTACTCCTATTAAACTGATGAAACAAAAAATAAATAAAGCCATCCAAGAAACGCATTAGAGTTGTATTTGCGTGTTAAACATAATTCCTTGGTGTTCATTGCCGACTTTTTTTTTTTTTTTTTCTCTTTTGTCAATGAAACTCGTGTTAAATATCATTTCTTAAAGCACCTCCAAATATAATTTTTGATAAAACAACCAAACAATTCTTAAAATAAGAACGAAGATGTAACATTCTTGACCAATATTGACTCAAACAACTCTTTATTAAATACAAACCAAACGTGGATAATTTTCCAGGTTTCTCTTATTTCTATTGCTTTCCATAATTATCTTTTGAAAAAGAAAAATCAATCTTGCGTGAAGAATAAGGACAAATATCCTCTTCTAACTAACATTTGGATATTGATTCGTATTTTTATAAAAACAACGAAATATTACCTTTTTTACCAGTATACTAATTTATTTTACAAATACTCAAATTTGTGGAAGGTTCAAAATCACAATCTTAAAACATTTTAAAATCATTTAATTAACCTTTTACTTTTGACATTTTAATCATTAGATTGAATTAATAAATTAAATTAAATTTAATCTATTATGGTTTCCTTATGTACACTTAAATATAATATAAAATGTAAGAAATATAAAAATTGTTAGATAGACTTTTTTCAAATTAATAATTTTATTATGAAAAAAAAAAATTCAGTCTAATATGGTCAGGTAAAGTATAATACCAAACAGACTTAATCTTTACCATAAAAAGAGAAATGCATTTAGAAGAGCATCAAAGATCATTCCAAAAATTTACTCTATCACCCAGCCCAATAGTTTGGAAAACATTCTCCAAAATAATATCACAAAATGTTTGATCCTAGACCAAATAGAGAAAAATTGATGAACACGAACCTAACATATTTAGAGCGCAGGAATATGTCACGCATAAGTGTTAGAATGTTATAATTAGATAAACAAATCAGTAGAATATTAGAGATAATCAAAATGAATATAAAAAAATATTAGTAAGAATATCAGAGAGATAATCAATCAAGGGAGTATCAAACAAACAAATCAGTAGAATATCAGTAGAATACCATAGAATATCAAATGTATTTATTTAGAATAATTTCTATATTTAGTTTATTAGAATTCTATATTAAGTGAGCTATTATAAACAAAGAAAATAACATTCAATAAAAAAACTTTCTTCCATGTTATCATATTCTTTGTTCATTTTTATTCATAGTTATCATATTCTTGTCTAACATTTCTTAACCCTCGATACCATCACAAGAATAAGACCAGTCCAAGGAAGAGAACTCTACAAAATCCCAAGCAAGTTGAACCAGATAAGCTTTATTCTCATACTGCAAATCCAAAATTTGCTAACCCCCATTATGCTTAAGAGCACATATAGACTTCCAACTCACAATAACAATGTTAGTTTATGGACATCACCAATCTAAAAAACTTCCCTACCCATTTACTCACATCTTTTAACAGATTTATAGGTCATATGTAAATCTGAAAACAGTAGGTTATAATATCATAGATGAGAAAGTTAACAAGTTGTACACATCTCATCATATCAAGGCATTTACTTTTCCAAGAAACAAACTTACTCTTGACTCTATTAGTCAAAAGTTGAAAAAATTGTCTCTTAGAAGCACCAGAACACCTAGATAATTAAAAGAAATAGTATCTTTATGACATCCAAGAATACTGAGGATATTATTATTAAAAGAAATAGACTCGTCAGAAGTGAAAAATTGACTTTTACAAGATTAAATAAAATCATAAACATGTAAAAACTCCATAAAATTAATTAAAGATTTCCTAGTGGTCCTGCAAAAAACAAAAAAAAAAATGTCATCAACATAAAAGACATGGGTAGGAAATCCTTACCCTTTGGACCAATCACAGGAAGAATCTTATGAGTAAAGCCAGCTAAAAAATCCCTCTATTAAACACTTCTTCAACTAAACAGAAAAGTAAGGAAGACAAAGGATCTCCCTGAAGAACACCCCTCCCACAATTAAAATAGTCAACTATATCACATTGATTCTAATAGAACGAAAAGAAGATTGTAATATAATATGGATCCAATTGATAAAAGTCGGGTGAAAACCAAAGTGATGAAGCACCTATAACAAAAAAATCAATAAGGATGTCAAAAGCTTTAGAAATATCAATCTTAATAACAATACTACCATCCTTAGCCTCTTTAGACAACATATTAATAATCTCAGATGTAATATAGACACAATCCTCAATCTGGTGTCCTTTAATGAAACCATTCTGATTATGAGAAATCACCCTATTACAAATAATATTAACTCTATTTGTCAGAATTTTGGAATAACCTTTTATATATATATATATATACTCATCTAAATAAAACAATTATTAAGTCCAATCATATTCGCAATTGATGAAATGTAAAAATACCTTAATATTAAATATGCTATGTGTAAGTGAATTTAACAAAATGCAAAAAAAAAAAAAATTAGATAAATAAATTATGGTTGCGTTAAAGCTTGATATTGTTTCAAGACACAAATGTATATATGAACTAGAAATGCCAAATTGTAGTTTTAAACAATGGTAAATATAAAATAAAAATTGTAAATCACTACTAATGACATGTTGCTTAGAATAAAAACATCAATTTCATTTCCTCATTGAGTATAATTTGTAAATAAGGCAAATTACATATTTGGTTCATTAAGAAATAATGATACCATTCTAAGGTTTCTAATATAATCAAAGTCATGCCATAGATTTCCACTTCCCACATCTTAGTAGTACCTTGGTTATATCCTTCACTTTTCGTAGTCAAAATCCCTAAATTAGTATATACGTAAACCAACTTTTCTTCTATTTTAGGATTCGACTTATTTCTTTTTAATCAATGAATCTAACTTATATAAGTTAGATTTTTCTAATAAATATTAAATAATTTATTTTCTAGTTAATATTCTTGATATATTTTTTCATATACACCAACACAATTTTTTAAGTTTAACCTTTCTGAATCATGAGACTATTTTTAATCAATATCAATCATATTTTTTCAAATAAAGTATGAAGTGGTTATTTTAGGTGGGTGTGAGTGAAGTAATAAGTTTTATATTTTCTATTTTGTATTTGATCGCAGTTAAAATATTATATCTAAATAAAAAATCTAAAATTCAATAAACTTGAATTATTTTATTCAAATAAAATATTTTAAAAATTAAATAAAAACAATTCAAATTAAATATATTTAAATTTAGTGAAAATTAAAAATTTCATATCCAATAAAACTACATCTCGTAGTGTGGAAATATCTCATATTAGAATCTCTCGCGTTATATGAGGTGTAGGAAGAATTACCTAATGTTCAAAACGTCGACTTATGATACTTTCGTTTGTTGTACGTTGTTTTTTTCAAATACAAAAATTAGAATTTGACAATTTTCCTGAGAAAAATTAAATTCTTTTTTACTTATATTATTAACGTGTGTTGGCGGAATTAACTATACAGTTCAAGGTGTGCAAATGCACTCCCTAACTTTACAATTACAAGCAAATATATTAAGTTTTTTTTCTATCTCTAGTTTATTATATTTGAATCCGTTACTCTTAATTTCTCCCTCCCATTTAATTATTTGATTTGAAAATAAAATTTTATATTTTCTTCGATAGCACCCACTTTACTAGCTCCCACCTACTCAAGGTCCTAAATCCGCCATGTGGGATGTTCATTTTTTTCTTTCATTACTAATATTTCTCAGTAAATTTTTTATTTTTGATTCACTATTGTATAAAGACTAGTTGTTTCCTTTGAATTTAACCTGTTAGTAATACAATAACATATTCATATTGTAAATATAAAAATTTTCTGTTACTACATCAAGTTACAAATTTAAAAGAGAAATTTTTCATAGAGTTCTAAAAGAGAAAAAAAAATGGAAAAAGTAAAATTAACTTATATATAATTTAAAAGTACAAATTTAGCAAAATTATACGAAAAAAACTTCTTCAAACCAACTTAAAAACAAGAAAAACTTCATATGCATGATTAGTGGTTTGAAGATGGAGCAAGAGTAGGTGATGGTGAAGGAGGATTTGTTTGGTCAACACGCATGAACCCAAATTTCTTGATTAGCTCATTGGCAATTAATTCATTGGCTCTGTCTGAGGGATGGTATTCATCCCAAAAAACATACTTGCTTCTATCTTTGCACAGTTTTGATGCAGGTATACATGTAAGAGCTGGTCGAATGTTTCCAAATGAGCAACAGGGTGAGTCTGAGTTTTGGAATCCTACATTCAAAAGGTGTTATTACAAAGGAAATGAAAAATAATATATCAAATTCCTTTGAACATTTATTGTTGCAAATGCTTTAAGTTTCACTATGTATCAGGTATATATATACTTACCATATTTGTTTGGGTTGCTAATGACATCATTCACAACATCATATGCATCTCCAAATCTGAAACTTGCATTGGGAAGTTGTTTTTGCAACTCATCTATTAACTTGCTTCCAGCTTTATTAAACCCAATAGCCAACTTGTTTGTTCTATCTTGACACTCACCAGATGCACTAAGCACTCTTTGAAGGGGAATGCAGCCCATTGGGCCCAGCCCAAACACCATCAACTGCCTTGCTCCTAGGCCATGAAGTAGCTAAGTAGTAAAATGTCATAATTCAAAATTTGTTAGAAGCTAAAATCAAACATAAAAAATGATTGTAAGATGTATGAAGACACCATAATTATGTAGTTTCCAACAAACTTCACTGGTAGTAAGGGGAGGGGGGTTAGATAGAATATGTTAAATGTGTTTGATATTTAACAAAATGGATGTGTTAGAGTGGATTAATAAATAAACCTTCAATTGTTCTCTAAGAGTTTCCATCAAGTAGTCCACGAAGGTTTCATCATTATATGTCCATGAATCACTGTAAACAGGCATCAAATAGTTGTTGATGAAGTCATTGCTGCCTAAAGCAACAACATAACGAGCTTCCTGGAAAATCTTTTCTGCCTCATCTTTTCCAATTTTGCTTCTGATCAGTTTTTGTGTCCCCTGAAACAGCTCAATTTGTTTGTAGAGAGAAAACCTTTGAATCTGCAAGAGGAATGGTTTTTCATTCAAAATATGTACAATGTATTTGTCCTCTAAAGTAGGTAAATTTAAGTGAATGATTTAAATTCTTGTTACAAATTCAACTATGATGTTCTAAAACATTTATGTAGTGTGTAATATAACTCAATTTTTTACTTTTAGAGGATCCTATTAATGTAATGGTGCCTAGTTATGTTTATATGCTAAATAGTTTATCATGAAAGTTTACACTGAGCGACTTACAAAATAACTGCCAGTTTCATTCAATATGCCGCCACCCCCAGAAGCATAATTCACCCCATTTTCCAATATAACATCTTCAGTTAAAGATGGATCAAGAAATGCTGGAGGCCTAGGAAGACCCATCTTGTCACCTGAACATATCAATATCATTACAGAGTGAAACAATAGAAAAAATACTTTCTATTTCTAAATTACACAACAAACTTCTATTTCACATATATTCACAAATTGCTCAACCTGGTATCAAAAACCTTTGACAAACCACAAACACTAAAGTTATATATATAAATAAAAAGAGTAATTTTCTCCAGATTTGGTTAAAATGAAAAGAAGGTTGGAACATGCAGCCATGTCCAGACTTCCTGAAAATTCAGCAACCTCATGCAGATATAACAATTTGAGTTAAATTTTTGTAAGCTCACACTAGCAGCAGATCATAGACATGCTATATAAAAGCATAAGTAACTCCCATCTTGGCCCAAGATTATGAACATGCACCTTCCAACTATATAAAACATTAATTACTCACTATAGTGCTTACAGTATCAGAGAGTAATTTGGGATATACTTGTAAATAGTGAAAGATTTACCTATTATATCTGCAACCGTGCGACCATTGGAGAATCTACCATTAGGTAGTCCATTTCCCAAATCAATACCATACCAAGGTAAACTTGCTTGAGCCAGGCTTTTAGAAAGGTACATGTTATTTCCAACATCTGAGAGGGAGTCTCCAAAAATGAACTGCACAACCTTGCATTGGCACCCTTCAAGCTTAATTCCCAAAATGATACCTATTATAACAAATAGAGAGAGATGGAACTTCATGTTTGAGTATCAAGTGATAATCTCTTCAAGTCACACCTCTAGGCTCTGGTAGAAAGGGTCCAATTTGACTTAAGCACTTAGTTGGTTTTATATGATAATAGTTATGAGTTTTTGAAATGTATGCTTTAGTTTGGTAGAATTGTTAACAGAGGGAAGTAGATTGTTTTGATGAACCAACTATTACTGATTCAAACCTACTGCAACTACCCGGTAGTCTGTTACATGGTACAACTTTGTGACTTACGAACACATGTGCAACTGAAGTCATGTTTTTAGTTATTTTTGGGGTGATCAAACCATGATTTGGTGAATGTTTCAACGTGAAATCCATTGGTGTGGAACTCTTGCTGAAAGTAGTTTAAGCATGTTTCGGAATGATGAATTTCTGAAACAGGTGATTCTTATTAGTAGAATTTTCAGTGAACATATATGATATTATTACAGTGATTGTTGTGGTAAGTACACCTAACTCTGCCATCGCTAGCGGAAATAGAATTTCAATTCGGTAATCATAAACAAATATTTTATTTCTTTATAAATTATTTCCACCCTATTTTTTCTTTGTATCTATTTTTCATCTGCTTTTATCACATCTTATGTCATAATTGTAACACCGAACCCCATCAATTTATAAAAAGCAAAGGATGTAAACATAGTAATGAAATTGCATTTAACCAATATATATGTACGTAAAATTCAACAAAAGCTATTAGGAAAACTTTAAATTTCTCTAGAATTGCCACTAATTTCTGCTCATGTAACAAATCCAATCATAAGAGGAAATTGAAAAATCACATAAAAAGGTGAGCTAATTAAAAATTAAATCAACCTACACAAGGAAATTGAAAAATCACATAAAATTTTGATAAATAACAATAAATAGATATTTATTATAAGACTCTAAGTATGTTTTATTAAAGATTAACATCCCACTCAATTCAAGACTTGGATTAACATTAAATCTAATAATCAAGGATGAATTTAGTGTAACCAACATTCATACACCACACTAGTTTTGGACATTCAAGAAATTCCCTCCCAACTTCTCACCACAAATATGATATTTTACTCTATTAGATTGTAGATTTCTTGACTTGATACTCATGAATGCAATCAAGATTAATACAGCATCCTCACTTATCTGACTCAACCAATTATAATATTATAACATTATCATACAATGTACTAATGCAATCAAATATATATATATATATATATATATATAAAATCAATTAAAAATACATATAAATTTCAATATAGATAAAAATTCCCTCTTAATAAGAGATATCTTGCTCCGATTTTAGCTTCAACGAGAATTCTTTGTATTAGCAAAAATCTTGTCAAAAGAAAATATTTGTCTTTCTTACACTTGATAAAAATCAAGTTAAAGCAAAATATGTCTTGTTCGTATTTTTGCTTAAGTAATAATATATCGTGTTTGAGTGAAAATAAGACAGAACCCAGACACTTAATCAGGACAAAATCTGGCAAAAAAATATGTAAAATCATTGTTTACTAATTTAATTATTTTTAACACCACAAGTTTTTATTCTGCTTTTGAGGTTGTATATATTTTAACACATTTGAGCTTATATCTTTTCCGAAAATTTGTCTGTGTGAAGCAATGACGGTTTTCAAAAATCTAAATATATTTAAGAAACTAAAGTTAAAATCCAAATCGCGAGAAGAAGGTTTACTAAGGCCCTTCCAGTGCCTCTTGAGAAAGTGTTTGAAACCATTCATTCTCACACCCTCTACCACAAAATATTCCTACCAACACCACCATTTTCACCCTTTCCTTTAATCCAGTTTGATTAATTCATTCTTCGTATCCTCTTTCCTCCACAACCTTCATCCAAAACACCGTCATATGCTCAACCTTCCATCCTCGCACTTTCATGGCATGACATAGTTTCCTTCCTTGCACTTCCATGACATGACATAGTTTCCATTTCTTCATCTAATAAGGAAGATGTTGTTGCATATACACATGATAATGATATGAGCATTGATATTCAATCACTTTCCATAGTGTCCTTTGGTGACACTAACATAGAGATTATCGATGTACAAACGATGATCTCTCTATCAATTGCTAAAGATGCTTCAATGTACTATGAAGATGCAGATGAAGATTTTACGTTGACATTAACACATTTCTTCATCCTCTAAATCAAATTCCATCAACGTAAAATCAAATTGTCAATTCCGATTACAGACATTCTAACTTAAAAACTCTCTATAAAAACTGATGTTCATTACTCTTAGAAACAATTTCACGGTTCAGAGTCAGTCTCCTAATATAACAATTATATCGCACTTGTCATTCTGCAGGTTAGTCAGATGGTTTGATAGATTTCTCAGCCTACAAAAATGGATATTCTCTATATTACTCAATATAATATATATTCAATATCAAATGCGTTCAAAAGGAAATTCATAAGGGAAAACATAGGCAAAATAAACCCTAAACATAATCATCATCCTCACATCAATGCGTTCTGACAAATATAAGAACTCATGTAACTCTGAGATTGTGTAACACGACTAATTTATGAAAAGAGACAAAAAAAATCATCACATAAAAACTCATTAAGCGTCTCTGGTATCTTATATCAATAAATCCAATTATTGAAACAACATTTAAAAGTTTTTAACTATTGTTATAATGGCAGAATATAGTAACATCACAACTCAATTGTAAATGCTTTAAAAATTGTTATAACAGCTGCGTTAAGGCAACTAAAGAACACCTACAGTTCTTTAAAAACATTGCAAAATTTATTCATCTTCTTCAAAATATGCCAGTGTAAGAAATCAGAGAGGTTTAGAGTGAAAAATATTAAAAAAATTATAATTTTTTGTTTGAATCTCCTTACACCGGATCTCTTTTGATAGAGAAAAGCTTTTGAATGATTATAGAGATTTGATCGTACTCGAAGAAGAAGCTCGTAATACTAGATAGGAAAATACTCAGCAATGAATGCTAGCTAAATAAAAAAAGGAAGGAGAAGAAAGGAAAGGACAGGAAAATAAATAGCATGAATAGTCAGCCTTCATACATATTTCATATATATTGTTTTGATGAATCCTCCTAATAACATTCTACCCAAAGTAGAAGGAGGAAGGAAAGATAAAGTTCATATCTAGTTTATATATGAATATGATTTGATTCATCCCTCTTGTCAATACTTGTCGGATAGGCCACCAAGGGAAGATTGAGGTTCCACGAACCTCATGCCATGCTCATGAGTTTCCTCTTCTTGTAGTTAGCCTTGAAACAAGCTTGTCTAAGCCTTCTTGTTTTATCTTCAAGTTCCAAATCTGGCATTTCTTCCACCATTCTCTTTTCTTTCTCCAACATCTCAATGGCACTCCTTATTTTTTCATCATTCTCAGCCCCCTCAGCCTCTCTTTGCTCCTGCATCACCCACCCAAATTTACTAATAATAAGAAGAAGAAGAAGAATAAACTTTAAAGTATGAATCATCTTCTCAATATCACACAAACACAGTTTAAAAAATAGGTCCAGTTGTGAGCATAAAATAAAATTAGGTTTCTTTGTAGTTTTTACCACCCTACCCTGACTGCATTTATGGTTACTCTAATCAAATTTATCTGTAATTCAAACCCTAAGAAACTTACTTGCAGATTCTTTATAAGGGTTTGAAGGCTCATAAGCTTCCTATGTGGCCACCTTTGAATACCTAATTCCCTGCACCTTTTCTTCAAGTGTGTGAGACCACCATTAAGCTCTTTAGCTGCTTGTGATATTGGCATGTAGAAGTACTGAGAAAGGGTCTTCCTTGACAACATTCTCGCACTATTACTAATTATCTCTTCTCTGCCTTGTTTACCCTTCACTTCTTCCCTCGTCTCATTCACACTTTCACCATCGTTGCTTGATGAGAACACAGGCTTATGATCAGAACCGTCAATTTCGTTCCACGCAGAAAACTCATTTTTAACATCACTAAAGTCATAGTCTGCAACAGCAACTAATGTAGAAGATATACTAAATCAAAACAAGGACAAGAACAATGAATAGTTGTATGAAAAAACTCATGTTGATACTTACAACCTTGAAAACTTAGTGGGGTTGGTTCAAGCTGCAAAGTTTCATATAAAATGTCATGAGGATAATAACTCTTCATGAATGGGACAACATCAAGACAGCTATCTTGCAGAGGAAATTCATAGGGCCAATGTAACCCATCACTAGCATTACCCCTGGAGAAATTAAAGATACTAACATGTTAACTTTTTCATACATGAAAACTGAAAAGTGTAGAGAAATTAAAGGAAAGCAGATAAGTTTTTTAACCTGAAATGATCATATGAAGAAAATTGGTAGGTTGGTGCAAATAAGCTTTCATCAATTCCATAATTAGAATTCCAAAATGTGAGTTGCTGATCATCCATATGGAAGTTGACACCATAGTACTGTGAATTGAGCAGAGAAATTGGAAATTTATATTCAAATTTCATGGTAATGATGATGATGAATCAATGAAACTAGTGTGATAATTAATGTAGGAGTATGTGGGCCGAATGATTTCTTGTTTAACGTGCTACTATGAGTTACTAGATAAATTCAATTACCAAGATATACCTGGATATTAATTCTACATTATCTTCAATATATATTATATTGTTTAAATTTATAACCGTTCATACAAACATGACTCTTCTATAGCCATCTCTATAACCGTTCATTCAAACATGACTCTTCTATATAGCCATCTGATCAGACTTATCAGACTTAATTAAATTTAATATACTTAAATACATTAAATTAGCATGTAATGTTTTAAAACAATGAGTAAATTAACTTTAAATTCACTTTTTATATTTTGAATAAAATTCTTAACATAACTATCAAGATAAGACAGTTATTCCTTTGTACATAGAATAAAGTATCCGTAGCCTATAAACTATATTAATTCTTCAGTTTTATAACAATTAACTTATCTTTTTTTTTTTAATAGTAATAAGAGAACAAATTACAATGATATTCCTTTGAAATTTCATCAAACTACAGCAATATATATTTCCTACTTGTTTTACTATTACAATTATCTCTCTAGTTAAATTATTAATGAGTGCAAGTGTAATATTTTTTTAACTTTAATGTAATTAAAAAATTTAACAATGCAGTGTTTCTAAAATAAAGAATTTTTTTTTTGGGTAAAATTGAAAAACAATTAGAGCCTTAGTGTTATTTAAGAAAATCTTTTGGAAGGAATGTCATATTTCAATGAGTCAACTGCTTTTGGCTATTTTGGATGAGAAAGAGCATTGGTTTAGATAAGTGCAAGAGTGGTCTTCACCCCAGTCTATTCTTATCTGAAGTGACAAACTTTTATCACATTGTGTCCCAAAATAACCTTTGGAGACCATTGGGAAACTGGCATATTGTGTCTGAGTTTGCTTTCTCCTCCCTAGTGGATCTAAGTAAGTCAGTAGTCTATCTAGGTATATCTAGGTAAATTTTGGGCACTTGATCTTGTAATCTATACTACCATCGAATGCGGGCTCTGCATTGTGCACCCATAAATTTAAACTACACTCTCATATAATCTGAAAATCCACTTTTATCTTTTTAAAATTGTAAAATGCACATTCTAAGAAATAAAAGATGTATTCCTAAATGTAAACAAAAATATATCTTGCGTATCTCGTATCGTAGATTTTATATTGCTAAACAAAAATATTCTGGAATAAATTTTATTTTATTCTTGAATACACAGAAGTATTTTGAATTATGCATAAACCATAATACATTATTTTTTAACTTTTTTAAATGTACTTTATAATTTATTTAAATTAATTTTAAATGTAATTAATTTATTTTAAAGAGTCATTTTTGTATTTTAAATACAAATAATTTATCTAATACAAATATTTTTTTAATAGGAATAATATTCATAAAAAAAATAAATGATGATAATATCTCCTATTAATGATGAAAAGTTTTGTACAGGATTATTGTGAAATTTAAAAATACAAAACCTAAGTACTAAAACTATGTTCATGTTGTTTGTTTGCTTCTTAGATCATCTAGTTGTTTGATCATGTGGTTGTTTGGTATAAATGATCCTTGTTGGTGATATTACTAGCTAACTGCAATATATTGTGGATTTTATTCCATGCTAAAAGTATCCTATGGTTACATGTTACAGTCAATCATGCATTGTAGAATATCGGCAATCCTCCTAAATATACCCTGCATTTTTCGAACCAAGGCATTAGGCACTTTGAAAATAAAAACAAAAAACCATGTTAACATGCTAATAGAAATAACTCACTCATCAAACAAGCATGCTCCTATTGCGATGGTTATGTCTAGCCATCTAAACTATGTCAGCGATCTTCATTCATCAATAACAACAACTACACTCCTTCAAAAGCTGGGACAGTCAAGGAATAGTTTATTAATACTCAATGTATCACAGAACATGCACGAGAAAATAACATTGTAGACACCTCTCAAGCCAGATATGTTCTAAGAACATAGCTATTGTCTCAAATGGACGACTAGGCCGATGATCATCATAAGAACTCCAAAATACATGTTCTAAGAACATAACTATTGTCTGAAATGGACGATTAAGCCGATGATCATCATAAGAACTCCAAAGCACTACAGTACGGGTAAGATATTGATCAAGACGTACATAACGCCAACTATATATATATATATATATATATATATATATATATATATATATATATATATATAAAATTCAATAACCTAATAACACGGTTAAGGAAGAATCTCTTGATATATGTTAGAGTGATATCTATGATTCCATCCTTATGAAGCGTTCACATATACATGTTTGATCCATTATAAACTATATATTATTCATATATTTAATTAAAAATAAATCTAAATTGTTTAAATCATGTGTATTATTTATATGTACCATTGACATAACATTTGAACTAATTTGTGTGTACAAGCAATATTTCCTAACTAGTCGAACAAGTGACCACAAGTGAGTGAGTGCGTGCAATAGCTCCAATTGTGACTAGAGCCAGCAAGAAAAATTCCGAGACATTCAGGTAAAGGGGTGCGGCGGACAAGGAAGAAGAGGTGGGAGATGAAAAGGTGGGTTAATATATAAATATAATGAGGGTTAGTTTGATCTTTTCACAATCACTATGTAGGTGCAGTTTAAATTTATGGGGGTGGAGAATGCAAAGCCCTCAAAAGAAAGGATTCATGGACCATCACAAGAATATAAGTTTTGATGCAGGTATGCATGTAATTAAGAGCTGGTCGAATCTTCCCAAAGGAGCAAAAGGGTGAGTCTGAGTTTTGGAATCCTACATACAAAACTGTTATTGCAAAGGAAATAAAGAATAATATATCAAAATCCTTCGAACATTTATTGCTGCAAATTGTTTAAGTTTCTGATAATGGTCTATGTATCAGATATATATACTTACCAACATCATTGACAAGGTCAAATGCATCTCCAAATCTGAAGCTTGATCTATATTAACTCTCTACAACTTGTTTGTAGAGAGAAAACCTTTGAATCTGCAAAAGGAATGGTTTTTCTGCTTGAAACACTTTAGTGGGTTCTGAATAATAATTAATAATAGTTATGAATTTATCTTCAAACATTATATATTTATAATGAATTTAAACATACATTGACACTGGATAAACAATAAATAGACAAATCATCAATCTCTTATCTCTACTTTTCTATTTCCAATAACTCAAAAACTTATTTCATTTTTATTGCGTAATTTTATTTATCTGGAGAAGAAAGATACTTTTCGAAAAAATAATACTTTGACATCTAAAAAAATACTTAGTAGTTTTTGTTGTCAAAATACCTCTTTTAAAATGATGCCTTCATAGGGATTCATAAGGAAGCAATTGTCTCTTAAAATTTTTATCAATCAATCCTATTATTGAAACAATATTGTAATTAACTATGATTTATCATCATTAATTGTGATTTATATTTAGTTAATTTGAAAGAGTTTTATTTATTAATGTAATATTTTGCATACTTTACATATATACAGAATAATATTTTTCTTTCACTCACTCTCTCTCGTTCTCTACAATATCAATAAACAACATTTAAAAGCTTTAAACTATGGTTATAATGGCAAAAGTAGAGACTTCATAATACTATATACAATTGCATACAGTTACATCACAACTAAATGCTTTAAAAATTGTTATAACAGCTGCATTAGGCAACTAAAGAATTGTTACAGTTCTTAAAAACACTGCGAAATTTATTCCTCCTCTCCAATATATGCCCCCAAAGTCAGTCAATTGTGTAAGAAATCAGAGAAGTTTAGAGAAAAAAATAATATTGCAAAAATTATAACTTTATGAAGAAAAACTTTTGAACTAGTATAGAAATTTGATTGTACCTGAAGCACATACATAATACTATATTAGGAAAATACTCAGCAATGAATGCTGGCTGAAATTTAAAAAAAAAAAAAAGCATAAATATATATTATCTTGAATGTCCAGAATAACATTCCACTTATTGATATCTAGTTTATATATGATTTGATTCACCACTCTTCTCAATACTTGTTGGATAGGCCAGCAAGTGAAGATTGAGGTTCCATGAACCTCATGTTCATAAGTTTTCTCTTCTTGTAGTTAGCCTTGAAACAAGCTTGTCTAAGCCTTCTTGTTTTATCTTCAAGTTCCAAATCTGGCATTTCCTCCACCATTCTTTTTTCTTTCTCCAACATCTCAATGGCAATCCTTATTTTTTCATCATTTTCAGGCCCCTCAGCCTCTCTTTGCTCCTGCATCACCAACCCAATTCACTAATAATAATAATATGATCTAGTTTTGAGCATAAAATTAGGTTTCTTTATAGTTTTTACCACCCTACACTGATATAATATATATATTGACAATTCAAAAGCCTGAGAACTTACTTGCAGATTCTTTATAAGGGTTTGAAGGCTCATTAGCTTCCTATGTGGCCACCTTTGAATACCTAAATCCCTGCACCTTTTCTTCAAGTGTGTGAGACCAACATTAAGTTCTTTAGCGGCTTGTGATATTGGCATGTAGAAGTATTGAGAAACAGTTTTCCATGACAACATTCTCGCACTGTTGCTAATTCTCTCTTCTCTGCCTTGTTTACCCTTCACTTCTTCCCTCATCTCATTCACACTTTCACCATTGTTGTTTGAGGAAAATGCTGGTTTAGGATCTGAACGGTCAACTTCGTTCCACGCAGAAAGCACATTTTTAACATCACTAAAGTCATAGTCTGCAACAGCAATTTATAAGATATACTAAATCAAAACAAGGACAAGAACAATGAATAATTGTATACACCTTGAGAAAACTCATGTTGATACTTACAACCTTTAAAGCTTAGTGGATTTGGTTCAAACGGCAAAGTTTCATATAAAATGTCATGAGGATAATAACACTTCATGAATGGGACAACATCAAGATAGCTATCTTGAAGAGGAAATTCATAGGGCCAATGAAACCCGTCATTAGCATTATCCCTGGAGAAATTGAAGATAGTAACATGTAATTTTTTTCGTACATGGAAGGTGAAAAGTGTAGAAAAAAGTTAAAGGGAAACAGATAAGTTTTTAACCTGAAATAATCATATGAAGAAAATTGGTAGGTTGGTGCAAATGAATTTTCATCGATTTCATAGTTAGAATTCCAAAAGGTGAGTTGCTGATTCTCCATTCCTTCCTTGACACCATAGTACTGTGAAATGAACAGATAAATTGGCAATTTATATTCAAATTTTATGGTAATGATGCTGATGATGAATGAATGAAACTAGTCTGGTAATTAATTTTAGGAGGATGTGCCCACAGAATGATTTATTGTTTAACTTTTGCACTACTGTGAGTTACAAGATTAATTCAATTACCAAGGTATTAATTCTACATTATCTTTTATATATATTGTAAATTTATAACTGTTCATGCATGATTTTTCTATGGCCATCTGATCAGACTTAATAAAATTTAATATACTTAATTACATTGAATTAGCATTTAATGTTATTAAAACAATGAGTAAATTATCTTTAAATTTACTTTTTATATTTTGAATAAAGTTCTTAGAATAACTCTTGAAACTATCAAGATAAGACAGTTATTCCTTTCTATATAAAATAAAGTATATCCATAGCCTATAAACTATCACAAGAATATAAGTTTTTATTTACAAAAATTTATGGTAAATTTTAATAACATTACTAAAATAATTCACTATGTCATATTTAGATGAATTCATGATCTAATGTATTACTTTTCTTTCATTTTTTTTATTATCAAACTTTCTCTTTTTTTTCATTCTTTTTATTTACAAATCTCTTTCATGTGAAATTAAAGTTGGGGGATTGAAATTTGAGTGTTATCACTTTCTATTCTTCTTTGAAGTTTTATTGAAAAGTATCAAATCTTTCTTAAACCTTTTTTTCCTTATAATATATTTTTGAAAATGAGTGATGAGAACTTCCTTTTGAATCATTCTAAGATTACATTGTCTCTGTATTGTATTTTTTTTTTTTTTTTGGTTATTGTTACACGTTGTGCAACTGTAATGATACCTTATCTATATGAATTTTGAGACATCCAATGAAAGAAACTAATTTTTCATTTTTATAGCCCAAAACTCAATACTACAAGAAATAGAAAGAATTAACTTTCAAAAGACGAGAATAGGCACAAATGAGACTTAATTAACTGAGGTTAAGTTAAATTTTTATCATTTAATTTTCAGGATGATAGTGAGTGTGGGTGTTAATTAGGTTGATGCTAATTAGAACTTTGATTACGTATGATCATTATATCATTATAAGCCTAAACTATATAGTGTCCTTCATTTAAAAATATCAGGGACGATCAAGTAAGTTATAACTTGAACTAAACAAACGATAGAAGTTTCATAAAATATATACCATTTACATCTTAACAAAAAGAACACCGAGAATTTCACTCTCCGATAATGAATTGTGGTCAAATTGCAAAATTGTGCTACCTTCGTAAGGTAATCATATCTTTAAAACTCAACAAATTTAGACAACAGCTTAGACATTTTCTATTTTACCTTCCTTTGTCTCTTTTCTTTTACAATTATAAAAGTTTATTTTTTTAATAAATATATTACCTTAAAAGTAAGCTCATTGTGTAGCATTATTTTCCTAATACTTTTGGCTAATGCCATATGAAAAAAATATGTTATGCATCCCCTTTCCTTTGCCCTCACCTTTTATGTTCATCAGCAAATTTTCTTAACTTCAAGATAAAGCACATATTCTCAACTTAAAATAGAAATAATATTCTCTTCAAGATCTCAGATCAAGGTTCTCCACTCAAATAACTCAAATTGAGTAATCAAAAACTTCTTTGACATAAATTGGTCCACATTAACGAAACATTTCCTGTTAACATTATAACATGTATGCATATTTCTCATAGTTTTTCATGTTTTATTTCTTATTTTGTACTTTTATTTGAATTTTGTTTACATTTTTGGATTTTGTTGGATCTCAATATTATCATTTTCCCTTTTCTTTAACTGCAAATTAGTTTTTTTTTTTTTTCATAAAAGGAAGGTTACCAAATTAACACTTTGTTTGCTACTGAGAAGGATTAATTCAAGTTTATTTGCGAAGATTATAGGTATTTGGTGTAAATGATTTCAGATCATTTGTAAAAAAAAAAAAAAAATTGAGTGAGAAAATTAAGTTTGAAATGAGAAGAAAATAAGAGATTTATGAAAATTGTTTTATGTCCTCTCTTGGATCTGGGTGTGCTTGGTAAAAAGAGATTTGCGAAGTATAATTCTTTTATCTAAAGATGGTCAAGCGGTATGAACCTATTAACTCTTTATTTAAGTGTTAATTCTATTTCACAAGAAATGTGAATCCAATAACTTCACCAGTGAAACAATTATATTAATAAATTGTTAAGATTAATTGTTTAGAAAAAATAATAATTTTATAAAACAATATGGTTCTCAGTAAACAGAACAACTTCTATTTGGGCTAGCCAAGAAAGATAAGAAATCTCACCGATTATAACAAATTGGCGGGCAGGTAAAATTTTCCAACTCCCACTATATGAAACTTGACAGAAAACCTTGTCTTCAAAATGAGAAACAATAGACAACCCACGTCCAATAGATGAATTATTTCCCGAACATATATTTGAAATTTTATTTTCATGGATAAACATTTTTGCACAGAGCGACACTCTTGTCTTAAATTTTTTGATAAATTTTTCTCAAGGTTTTTTAATGAGGTCAAACATGTCAATAAAATTTCTATGTTTTCTTTAAGCCTCGTGTATTATTTGCTAGATATTGAATACGTAGTTTCTAAAAACATGGCCGAAGAGACGCATGTTAATAAATCACAAAAACATGGCCGAAGAGGCACATATTAATGAATTATAAGAAATAACCGAAAGGTGCATGTTAATAAAATCGAAAAAACATGGTCGAAGAGGCGCCTGTTAATGAATCACAAACCATGACCAAAAGGTGCATGTTAATGATATCACAAAAACATGGTCGAAGAGGTGCATGTTAATGAAATCACAAAAACATGGCCGAAGAGGCACATGCTAATGAATCACAAAAACATGATTGAAAGGTGCATGTTAATGAAATTGCAAAAACATGACCAAAAAGGCCTATGTTAATAAATCGCAAAAACATGACCAAAAGGTGCATGTTAATGAATAACAAAAACATGGTCGAAGAGACGTATGTTAATAAATCACAAAAACATGACTAAAAGGCATGTTCGTGAATCGCAAAAACAAAACCAAAGAGATGTGTGTTAATTCGATCGCAAAATCATTGATAAAAAGACATGCTTCCTCAAGATTACAAAGTACAAAGTTATTCAGTATACAAATATATGTTTTTTAATGATATTTTACGTATGACCAAGTTTGGTTCACTAAAAAAGATACTAGCGTGACTGAGTCGGGATCACCTAAAAGAATTACTTTCTCAAATTTCCAAAGCATAACCGAGTTTGGCCTAAAAAAATTGTTTACAAATATATTACTTGAACAATAGTTACAAAATCAATTTCTGTATAATGTACAATTCATGAAGATCTAAGTAAGTCAATTTTAATATTGAAAATAAATATGAAAATATTGCTTCTCAATAAATTTGGAATAAAAAAGTAAAATAATGATAATAATAATAATAATAATTTTCTTTGATTTAATTATTTATTTAATAATAGTTTAACATACTTTTTTAGTTATTATATTTAAAAAATAATTTATTTTAAATTTAAAGATTTTGTTAAATATATGATAATTAGTTAATTAGTTATTTTATATATTTAAATAATTAATTACTCTTTTAAAAAAGTTAAAGTTCAAAATTTTAAGTAACTAATTTAGTTATTTTTCCAAAATTTTTTTATAGAAGTTTATAGTTAAAATATAAATCATTTTATTTAAAAATAATCATCTAATTTCCAAAATCATACAAAATTCAATAGATTTTATCTGACATTATAATTTTCTTTTCGGAATTAAAACTTTTTTTTTCTATAAAGTAATTGCATTTTAGTATTAAGTTGAGTTATTATTTCCTATAATCAGTTCCATGTTTATTCTAAATGTTATATATGATTAGATAATTAGTGAAAACGTGATTTTTCTTTTAAAAAGTAAAATTAAGATCAATGTAAAAAAAAATAATCACTTAAAAAAACAGAAAAATACTCAATTGAATAAATGTGCTTGTTTGTTAAAGATTTTTTAACTTAAATTTAAAAATATTTTAAATAAAAATATATAAATATTCTTTTAATAATAAAATATTAAAAGAATATTTACACCAACGACTTTAAATAATGTAAGTCTATTTTATATTATAATATTTTAACATAAATTTTAAGAAGTGAAATAATTTTTCAGTTCAGTTTAGATAAATATCTAGAAATTGTATTAAGAAGAAAAAGATAAATCAGAAATAGTTATAAGTAATAAAAACAGAAACAGTTACATGAATGATCTTAGAGATTAATTACAGAGAAAATAAAAAATAATTCTCTTTGTTATATTTGAAAGAATATTATAGGACAACCGGTGTATTCTTAAATGGGTCACTGAATGGTGCGTCTATCAAGTGGTTATAAAATGGAATGTGTCACAAAATCGTGCATTCTTGTGTCCTTTCCTGGGTCTGGGATGTGCTTAGTAAAAAGTGAGGTATGAAGTATAATCTTCTTATCTAAAGATGGGCCAAGTGATATAGGCTTATTAATCCTTTATTTAAGATGAATTCTTCCTGCACCTCCGTGATCTCGTCCTGCACTTCCATAGAATTTTGAATTTCAAAAATACCCTTATTAAAATGATAAAAAAAGACATGTATTTTGTGTGAGCACAGTGTAATTTGTAAACCGGATGCCATCCATCCAATTTACATTTTAAAAAAGTTTGTAAACACCCACAAATTTTTTTGAAAATGTAAATGGGATGGGGGGTGACGTCCGGTTTACAAAAAAAATAATATAAAACCTACAACCTCACCAACATGAGCACCACCACTATCAACACCACCAACAAGAACATTGGATGAAGCACCAGATCATAGAATTGATGTTGTGATTACTTTGTAATTACTTTGAGTGTTTGAGGTTTTAGAATTTGGGATGCAGAGACTCTTCATTTTCGTTAATTAAATTAATTTAGTTTTATTTTAATTGAATTTGAAATGAAATCTGGAGGAATGAGTGTGTAGGGAAAGTAATCTTCATTTGAAATTGGTGTAGAGTAACAAAGACTCTTTATTTGAAATATTATTGAAAAATGAGAAGAAAAGTAAATGTACAGTAGCAGAAGAGACTCTTCATTTTTTTTTCAATTTTATTTTAATTACATTAATTTTAATTGGGTGATTTGGGTGGTGGTATGTACATTAATTTTAAATAAAATTAAGTTTGCACATTAACTCACATAACACAGTTTTATACTATTAATATTATCTAATATATATAGTAAACTAGATGATATCCTGTTCAATTTATATAGTTTTTCAAAACTTTAACCAGATGAGATTCCCAACTACATTCTATTTAGCAATGTAAACCTTATTTGGATGGACTTATTAATCATTTATTTAAATATTAACCCTACTTCACAAGAAATGTAGACTCAATAAATTCACTTGTGGAACAATAATATTAATAATTTGTTAAGATTATTAAAGCTAACTCCATTTTTATCAAATATTATCAACAACTTGTTAATATTTAGTACTTGAATGCATTTGTTTAGAAAAAATATTAATTTTATAAAACAAGATCATTGTAAAAAGAATTTGGAGTAAGAAAATTATGTTTGTAATGAGAAGAAAATAGGAGATTTGTGAAAATTGTTTTGTAAATTATTAATTTGTCCTTATATCAATTATTGTTCTTTTATGTCAATTCTATTTATTAGACTTTTTTAATTTTTTTATAATCATTATTATCAAATCAAAAATAATATCTTTAAATCATTACTAAATTTTAAGAAATAATTTATTTTCATTTTTTAAATATATTTATATTTTAAAAAAACACCCAAAAACAATTTTGATAATATAATAAAAAATTTACCAACGTTTGCTAATTCGATCAAATGAGTCCTATGTATCAATAAATATTACCAAACCCGTTAATGCAATCAAATAAATCATATATATCAATAAACATTACCAAACCCGTTAATGCTCTAACGACTTAAAAGAAAATAAAAACATTCAAACAAAACCAAATCTTACAATAATCTATTATCAAAAGAGATCTTAGATAGCACACGGTTTCCTTAATTTATCTACAAAATTTTCTTATATATCAGTTATTTCAGAATAAAAACAGATTTTTAAGTAAAACTAAATATGTTCCTAACATTTATTTAAGGCATAATTAAATCAAATAAAAAATGAGTTTTTAAACTTTATGGCAATTTTTTTATCATTGAAGCATAACTAAATATAAATTTCTTAAAAATGATGTGAACCAGATGATTTAACAAGTTTTTATAAAAAAATTCTTACTGCAAATGGTACTTGATTCGACACTCTTTTAAAGTCAATCCGTCTCAGGTGAAATTTTAAAATATTCGTTCCTTAGAAATCAAACCAAACTAGACATTTATTTTGGTTTTATACATAATCAAAATAAGCCATGGTATAGCCCAAAAACCTTCATAACTTATAAATAACTGTAACATCAAAATCTGAATTACATAAAACGTGACATTACGCTGGCCAGGTAGACAAAAAAAAAAAAAGAAGAACATTTTAGATATCAGAATAAAACTCAAACCAGCGGAAAACTATCATGTTTAATGTCTCCACTTTCCTCCTCTCCCATGACCACCACGCCCACCTCCTCTTCCACCCCT